>JGI24158J21664_10010564_pt1 | contig 12313 bp, 6 predicted proteins | sample Ectturendosymbi3_FD_21664 | JGI IMG/M metagenome (IMG submission 21664) | reverse complement strand
ATATATATATATATATATATATATATATATATATATCGTACCTTGCAATTTATCGTCTTTTTAACGTTAAGCAACTTAAACAAGACACCAAAACGCGCTGTAACCCACACTTCTTACAAAATGCGTGAAAATCGATGTGTTCTACTTAAGAGTGATAATGCACGTGCGACCAATGCGATTCACCGTTTTGTGCACTCCAACTGACAGCTCTGATAAAACTCAATTGATGTGTTCTACTATATTGCTGTGCTTGCTTGCATCATAGTCTGATAGTAGTGCAACCAAGCTGAACTACAGTACCATGTCCAACAACAAAATTAAGTTTATTAATTTCTAAATCGTTTGTGGAGATAAAGCAAAACGTGATAAGTGTTGCTTTTAAAACACCTCTAAAAACAAAATTGGGAATCTGTATTTACAAAACTTCACTTCCGCATCGGCCCGAGGACTATATTGGTTTTACATCAAGCTGTCCCCCCCACATTTTACAACAGATTGCGCCCATGCACTCACAAACCGCAATGTCACGTTTGTGTAAGCAGGAGCGGAAACGTCCAACACCGGTGCAGAGACGGTTAAGGCGGACCCACGCTGTTCTTGTCAGGGTCATTCCAGGAGGGGGATGCCGATGTCGTAGATGAAAGTGCGGAGACTCATAGTGTTCACCAACCACTCTGTATTCCAAACGCAGCTCCGGCCTTTTTTTAGGCGTAAAGCTATCCTCGATGTCTTGCGTCAGCAAAGTGACCTGGTCTACGGTCGACCTCCTGTGTCGAAAGCATGATTGGTTCGACACGAGCGTATAGTTGCTTCTACTAAACACTGCTTACTGCGAATTATTGACCATCGTACTGGGTGATTTGATCTGCACTGTGGTCATGGGCATCGGAATGATTTTTTCCAGGGGGGGACTAGGAGATTTTTCCTAAATTTTTCCAGGGGGGACAAAAGTGGTGAAATTTGATTTTTCCTACTCAAAACTAAGAAAACAATCTTTTTTTGCTAAATATTTCAAAATCCAGGGGGGCCAAGGCCCCTACTGCCCCCCCTTGCGAGGCCCATGACTGTGGTAGAGCTGCTTGTTAACCATTTTCCTTAATGATGACAACTTTATTTAGTTTAGGTTAAATGTGACTTGACGTAAGTTCGTTTTCTCAATGTCTTAATCTGTGCATATACCTTTTGAGTACGGTAGCAAAAAGAAGTCCGTTGTTTCAATGTTTGCAAATGTTTATAATGGTGTACTAACACAATAGCTAAAATAAGCCAAGTTTACTTATGTGTATTCCTGGCGTTCAGGTTTTAGAAAAAAACTGCGTACAAACAAATAGGTATACTTTTTGTTTAGAAAATGCAAAAGACCCTTAAACGTGATCATTGAAACATACCAATTTTGGTAAGCAAAGGTCATATTGCTCCCTTAGCCAACGAAACATACGTTTTTTTAGAAAATGAACAAAGACCAAAGTGTTTTCTGGAAAAACCTTTCATACTGGGAAAAGGTTTTCTGTGACTACGAAATGCGCACCAGTTTGTTGCAGACTTTTTTGAACTTTATGTCTTGAACAGGTTTGCAAGATTTTTTACGTAATTTCGACTAGTTGCTGAATTTACAAAACAGTGCGTACAGAGAGTTACCATGCGACTGAAACTGCTTGGTTGCCTTGAAGAAATTCCTTTGTTAGCAGTTTCAAAGTTAAGTGACAAAATTTGTTTAGAATCAATCCAGGCCCGTGGTCACGGGGAGGGAATTCGGGGGCAGTGCCTCCCATTGTTTTTCGTGCGCCCCAAAAAATTATTTGGATCAGAAAATTTTATTTCAAACATACAATAAAAACAAAAATCGTGCTCCCCTGAAAACGTATTTTGACTCCAAAAACCCTAAAGCCTGGACTGGACTAACCACAGATATTTTCTACCATTGTTCATTTCAATCAAGCAATTGTTTTTTGATTGGACATTTCCACCTCAAACACGTTTAAGGGTGTACATAGCAATACTATTTACTTATCGTTATACGACCTATCAAGGCCGAAACATGGTTTTCTAAAGAATATTTTATTTATATAAAAACATACAGTATAATGTGCCCGTGAATCAAGAAAACGTAAAACAAAAATAAAATTAGATTGTTTTTATATGTCAAAAAGACATTATTAATTTATTTTTTCAACTTATTCAACACGAAAACTGGTGTCTTATAGGTTGTGCAGGTCTCAACACTTTGGCGGTGATGGCAGTTGAACGGTACATTGTGGTTTGCAAGCCCTGGAAGCAGTTCACCTTTGGAAAGAAGGAGGCAGTGGTTGGTGAGTTATTTGCCTTGGGTGGTTTCGAGCTGCTGTTGGCTTAAGAAACTCAATCTTCAATGCCCAAGAGCTTAATATGCCTTCAGCCCGTCAGCAAATATTTCAGGATAAACGATATAGTAAATCATATTGTAACAAAGAGTCTAAAAACCATCTGTATTATATAATTCAAGAGCATGGCATAGAGTGCGAATAAAAGAGGTGCAAACCGTTTGAATGAACCACGTGGATTCCAAGATGGAATTTTTGCTTCATCGAGACAAAAACCTCAATAGCTTCTAAATAGTGGTGGACCCTCGCATTCGGGGGACCGAGGCAAATAGTTTGAGGGAGTTACTTTGACAAAAGTAGGCACTAGGGCTACTTGCAAAATCACAGCAAATACTAAACTTACTTAGATTGCCTTTTTACGTAATACTACGCAATTATTGCTCCATTCGAGGCAAGATATGTTTATTGTATTTCTTACCATTTGAACTATATGTGTTTACAGTAATAATAAGTTATGTAACAATTGCCTGGCAATAAGCTGGCTCTAACACTCACATCGCTTAAAGACTCTCTGCTTGTCAACACAAACCTGCCTTCCCACCCATGTCAAGTTTCAAAATCATTCTTGCCCCTGAAATCACTTGCGACAACTCTAAATTTCAGTGGACAAGTCCAGTGGCTCGACACATTGATCCACATACTTTTTATGGGAAAGGTTTATCATGATACCACACAGCTAGACGCTATTTGGTAAGTAAATCGAATAAACCTTAGGCGCGTTATACTTAGAAGCACGTACGTAGGACTAACGTGGCAACAAAAGTGGTCGCAACCTATTGTAGTTTTGCATCTTGCAAAGCGTCAATTAAAAGCTCTAGGTTTGCTGTGAGCTTTCCAGGAATCAGCCGACTGGGCTTTGCTTTCTTATTTTTGCGATGATTCAAACTTGCACATATCTGTATGAAAGCAACTACTCTCCACATGTGAGATGAGCAAGCAATCTATCGGCAAATTTTTAGATTTTACGTAACACTACGCCTAGTCAGTCCTAAAATTTGCAATTAATTACTGTCAGTTAGATTTGATGTTCTGGTGAACATTATTATTTGACAAGAACATATTTTTCAGCTTGTAATTGTCGTGGAGCTTGTGTTGTGATTTTTCACTTTGTTCTTGAGTTTGTTTGCTTTCTCTGCTCTTCTTTTAGACTTTCAACGTTAGACTTGCTTCTATTAAATTTGCCGATAGATTCCTTGCTTGTCTTGGTAAGCGTAAGAATATGTTCGAATGTGAGTGATATTGAAGCATTGCTATAAACAAAAGCATAATATACAAGAAGACGTACATGTAAAGCTCCACCCACAGGAAATAAGTATCACTGTCTCGTGTATGGCAAGATTGCCGTTTACGCGTAGCTTTCACTTTCAAGTTTCCTAGAGTAGAAGCGCTCTGCGCTGCCCCAGTTTGCCTCCCCTGATAAGTAGCCACTGAAACGCGGGGACGTCACTAGAAGCCCGAACAGGATCCCTGGTCAAGCGCGCGATGGGTTTGATTAATTTTGCGCGTTTCATGGTAAAATCGCTCACCTTAAACAGTTGGACAGACTGGTCTCGCCATTTGCACAGCAACTTCCGCGATGTCAGGGGATGCCGTGGGAAGGCGTTTCTGCGGGCCCATTGGTGTAGGCAGAACTTTTCAAACTTTTCAGTCAGGTCCCCTTTGCCGTTAGTCATTGATATTTACGCCTCACCTAAACTTACAATCAGGCAAAAAAAACAACAGAAAAACAATTTATTTGCCATTGTCCTGATTTCCAACACTATGCGATTGTCATACTCACGATCCCTTTGCGAACCACCTTTCATGCCACCAAGGGGGAAAACCCCCTATTTTTACTACCAAGAGTGTGGGAGATGCCTTGCATTGAGTCCACTGCAAGCGCAGTCATGCAGCAATCACTGCACGTGGAAAGGAGAATGCATTGCCGTATCACGTTCGTGACACGTGGACGATGATTTTGGTCCATTTTCTGCCACAACATCGCTAAATTTATTAAGAGCCTGAATTTACAAAAATTCACTGGCTAGATATGGCAGAAAATCGAAAATGTCAATGTGTAAAAGTGAAAGAGGCGTGTGTTTCAGAAAAGGTTTGATATTAAATGTTGTAGGATGTTTGTTGTGCAGTAAGCAAAACTGCAAGAAGGCTCAACTACGTATTGTTCACGACCTACTTCGTTTGCTGTTTACTCCTTTTTTGCTTCACAGGAATTGCAATTGCTTGGATTCATTCATTTTTGCTAAATAGTCCTCCTCTTATCTTTTGGGACGGTTATGAGGCAGAAGGAGTAGGAACAAGCTGTGCCCCTAATTACTTTCATACAGGGCAGAAGTAAGTTTGACTTGTCGGTCATCTTTAACAACGTAAAATTATCAAGTTACTTTTAATCTGAGCAGCGTGTGTTTGGCCCAGAGTTTGAGATGGTCTCCTTATTGCGCAAACTAGAAAATCAACCTTTGTAAAATGAAAATGCAATCGCCAATTCGAACTAGAATGATAAGACATGAAATGTTTATGGGCAAAGCCATCAAAATATTCGAGAAAAGTCACAACACTACTTACGGCGTCTCTTTTTCAAGTCTAGAGATCGTAGCAAGTTAGCTAAAGCTGTAGATGAATGGGCAAGAAGTCTCTCGCAGAAATATGTCTGTAAGCAGGGACCGAGTTTGTGGGGGGGACATGCCCCCCAAACTTTTGGACAGGGGGGACATAATATCTTTTGTCCCCCCCAATATTTTGTGGTAAAAATATTGCAATTGTGCAAATTCCATGGTTACATTACTATTGAAAACATTTCCCCAGTATAAAGCCAGGGAAGAAATAAGAAAAATGAACATTATCACTGGACTATCTGTGGACACAGTATACATATTTACTATGTAAACTGAATTGTCACGATTGTTGATAATTGTGTTAGTTAATTTGAATTACCAAATCTCATAAACTTCGCTCAATCACAAATGCCTGCGCTGGTCTGTAGCTTGCAATCAGAATACGGTTGCCACCAGGCGTGTAGCCAGGGGGGCAACGAGGTAAATGTCCCCCCAATAGCAAAGTTTTCAGGTTAATGAAATATTTAAAGTGTGCCAAAGAAATACTTCAGTGCAAATCAACGAAACTGCCTTAAGGAACCAATCCTACTTCAGCTTTTAGTCGAATACAAACTTGTATCTGACCTTTTGTAATCAATGACCCGCAAGTAAAAACAATTGGAGCAACGCTTTTCGCAGCTGTTTCTGGCGTACCAGCGCTAATGTTTGTGTAAGCTTCATTTCAAGACCATTGTAAACTTCTTGATANCCGTAGGTGTTACAATTAGGTATAACCTATCCTTGTTTCCGGTGACAGCGAAGCCTAAATCAGTATCGTAGATTTTTATTTTTGCACAGTTCTGAAACTAGATGCGTGAATATGGCAGTGGCATACATTTTATATGTCTTGAAGCTGAAACTTTGGCTAAGAAGCGATTCAGTTTAAAAGTCTTCTTCATTGCGCCAGAGTCACTGTTTAGCAATAATAGCATTCATTCTAGATATTTATTTGTGGTGGCATGTATTGTGACGGTTCAGTCACAATTATGTGGACCTTAAACTTTTCATAAATGGTTTCGCTTTGCCTTACTGGCGAGTAAAACATCAATCTTGTCAAGATAGTAGACTCTGACCTATTGTTCATAAGCTCAGTGTTTAAACTTTCATCTGATGTTAATTGCACCCACCCTATCCTCCAGAAAATAATTAGAAATCATTTAACTCCACCGAGAAGAGTCAGCAGCAAAATTTAACGTAAGTACAGTAGCAAGGTACGTTTTATTTTTGTAAGTGCTGAGGGAATTGACACTGCCATTATCTTACAGATACAGAGATAACTTGCATAGAGGTGGATATTAAACTTTAGGGCCAAGTTCTTAGAAATGGGCCCCATATCATCGTCATTGCGAAAGGTAGATGTGGGATAACGTGGATAAAAGAGTTAAATTTGCTTCACATTTAAATTTATGAACTAAATTCAAGAGCATAATATACATACGAAAGGAACAAAAATATGTAAAGTTTTGCAACTGGACACTTGAAAGCTGCCTTCTTTGGCACATGTTTCAATAATTTTTGCTTTATTTTTAAAAACGTATGACTTGCTTCAGAGCTTCTTCAAATGTGACTTTAGAAATAACTTTTTCAACTAAGCAATGGTGCAAAGCTCGCGAGGGGTGGCACGGTATCTCTGGAACAAAAGAGCCCAAGGCGACTGCCTCGTTATCCTTCCCTAATATCCATCCCTGTGCTTGGAATCTGTTTTTTTGGCAAAGCGCCTGTGACTAAAATAAAACTAAATTTGAATTTTTTCCCATCAGTGCTTCAAATACCGCAGACAAGTTATTGTGTTTTCTAGAAGCCCGTAATTTGTACAGATTTAATTACGTGCAGTGCTAAGCTATCTTTACGTGCAGCTGAGCGTGGTGAATAACTTTTTTATTATTGTGGGTACGATTGTGTTTACAGTTTAATTCCATTTTATATTTCAATGAAGTCATTTAAATTTAGCAAACTCTCAAACAATTTAAACGAAGTAAGTTTAAAGTAGTTACAAAGGTTTTACGGAATGAGTTGAACATAGCCAAAAGATCTTACGGATTATCAAAAATCTAAACATTTTCCAAACGCGTTGAAAGTCTCTAGCGTTTACGTTTATCAACTACATACGTGAATTAATTGCTCAAAAATTAGATGAAAACGGGATCCACTTCTTATATGTGCGAAAGTTTTGTATAAGGCTTACTTCGTCGGAAGTCATGGCCTCAGAGCAAAGTCTCTGCTCGGCTTCGATTGAACGTGCTGTGTTGGTGTACATCCGAAACGTCTAAATTCATTGCAAGAAGCGCAGTCGTAATGTCGGCTGCGATGACTTCTTGCTCAACTGCAATATTGGTGGCAAAAAGCATACTGCAGATCGTGCCCTTATAGCAATGAGAAGTTTACTAGCGCTTTTGCAGGAACAGTTTATGAGCAAATGGTGGCATTGATCTAAAGTAGAAACTTTGAACTTCACTATCAAAACTTTTAAAACTTGTCAATTCTATGAAAGCAGACGTCTTATTTGTCGGATTAAATCTGAACACAATTGTTCAGGAGAAAACGCCAGAAACAGGCACGTTTCATGGGTGGTGCTTTGAAAACAAGGAGCATTAAAATATTTAAATATTGAAACTCGGTTGATGTTTCCCCCTACTAAAATTTCTGGCTACGCGCCTGGTTACCACTGCTAGTATTTACCAAGAGATCTTGTGGTTTGTTTTTGATTTGATCTATGTGTGGTCTTGTGGTTTTCAGTAGTACATTTTATTTCGGAACTGGCCAAATTTGAATTGATTATCACAATTTTTGAGCATATTAATGTGTTTTCATAGTAAATGCAGTACTAAATGCTAGATATCGCACCTACCACCACCATGGGCGTAACCAGGGGAGGCACTTGGGCCATAGTCACCAAAATATAACAATTCCATAATGTGTCCCCAATTTTGCCATATTTACAAAAAGGTCGTTACTACGGTTGAATGAACATGATGACGTCATCGAAATGCAAACAATGAAGATTCGTCCCCCACAAAATGTTTTAGCAAACTCGGTCCCTGTCTGTAAGCACGACTTCTCGAATTGGCCATGCTCTCGCAAATGTCCCTGGCAGTTGTTACGACCAGTCATTCTACAGTATAACCTGTGCAGCTACACACACGAAACACACATGTATGATGCAATTGCGCATGGGTCGTGGAATGCATTATAGAGAGCAGTGCTGGGTTTCTGGGCAGACTATCATTTTCGAAGCACAGACCTCAACTTTGTCAGAGATCGTAACTGTTGTTCATAAATGAAACATCACTCCACTCATACATGGGCGTCGGAAGGCTTTTTTCCAGGGGGAAGCCAATAGTGAAAACCGGATTTTCCCAGGGGTAGCCAAAAATATTTTTCCAAGGGAAGGCAAAAGTGGCGAAATTGCATTTTACCCACTTGAAATTAAGAAAACTACCTTTTTTTGCTAAACATTTAATAGAAAAATGTTACGTTTCAAAATCCAGGGGGAACAAACCCCCTTTCACCCCTTTCGACGCCCACACACTCATTTGAAACAGGATGTAATACATTTGCATACAGAGTGACATCGCAGTTCCGAAATCTTGTGAAATGCACAAAAGCTGCAGAATGAAGCCGGCAGTGTTTCGAAACATTTGAAACTTCGTCAGGTGTTCAGATCATGTAGAACGTATCTATACACTGGAAGCTGGGATGGGAGTGCATTGAAGTTAGGAGTTCATTGACTAAAAATTTGGAAAAATTTTTGTCACACTCTGAAGGGCATATCTCGCGATTGAGTTGTGATTTTGCGTCATCCCCAACACCAAGGCCGTTCGCCAGGGTGAGGTTTGGGGTAAAAACTCCCCCAAAACAGTTTCTATGTACATCTTCTGAAATTTGCTTGCTTTTTCTAGGAGTTTGTTACATTTCCCAGGTTAAAAAAACATTGAAATATTTTGTTCACATTGTAATGAAACGATGATGAAATCGTGTAGCAGCAATGCAAAACTTTAATGAGAAATTGGCTTGTTGTCTGTTGACAGTTTCATTGTCACTTTAATTTCTTTCATCCCGATTTTTGGTTTTGGTATTTAATATCTCTTACAGCAAATACTCCAACCTGTGTGCATATCTGCAGTGAAATCAACTTTCAAAGCTTGGAATTTTAATTTGTTTTGAACTGCTCAGGTCCCATAAAAAGTTAAGTTGGTGCCATTGCTCAAGCTGAAAAAAGATTGTTCTTACCACCACCGCGGCTTACGGAAACGCTTTTGGAACACAGGCGCATTTTTCACAAACTCAACAATTATTCTTATGCTCATCTGAGCTTGTTGCGTTTCGAAAAAAATTTATTATTTCAAAACCAAATACAATTCCCTTCCAAAAAACGCGGTGGGTGCGAATATAAAAGAAACGAAAAATACACCAAAATTCCGAAAATCTGCCAGTAGTCTTGCTGGAGGCTTGTTGGAGATCCATGTAATGTGTTTGAATCTTGCAGAAGTACATGCAAGAGAAGTAAATTAGGTTGAGACAGGAGTTTTTTTTATTTTCAGGGCAATTTTGTAATTTTCACGCACGTAACATCTCAGCTCAAAATGGATAAATTCTTTCTTGACAATCCCTGGCAAACAGCGCCACGTTATCAATCACCAATAAGTCAAAACAAAGTGATTTCGTGGATGTAGCGGAAAGCGTTCTGAGTTAAAATACGTGTTGCTAACTCATAAACGGCTTTGTTTTGACAGACTATTGATCTATTGACTTACGTCTAACAAACGTAAATCGGTGAAGTACTTGGACACGAGTGTTTGCAGAAATACATCTTTTGCACAATAGCAAGATTCAAATGTGCAGTAGATACACATTGCACTTGAACGCTTCTCAGCAGTTTTGGCACAAGACTCTAAAGTGTTCGATGCTCAGAGGATCTCCACGTCTTATGTAGGTACAAATGAACAATAAATTGTTTGTTTTGTTTTATAACAGACAGAGGATTTTCATGGTTTGCTACTTCATTTTTTCCTTTGCCATACCATACAGTCTGATTGTGGGTTGCTACGGGAAACTTATTCTAACTCTCCGGCAGGTAAATCATTATGTGCAATTGTTTCTGTATTTATGAGAGTTAACCGAAAATAAATGGGTTGGTAAAAATAGCATCACGCAAAACATAACAAAATATACCCTGACACTGTAAAAATTGCTGTGTACTTGGCGCGATCGCGATCGGTTGTCCAACGGTCTAGTTGAAACAGCTACTAACCTAGATGTTCAAAATTAAACAAACCCACCGAGTGTCGCCAAGGCCCATATCTAAACTTTAGGCAGAGAGGCCCGTTAGAAAAATTTGCGATATTCTCCCCCACCAGCTATCCACAAGTGAAAACCCCACGTTGCGGTCGCTAAGCAACTGGGGAGACGAATGGGTACAGGGCAGAGTGCTTCTACTCTTGGAGACTTGAAAATCACGCGTAAACGGCAAACTCGCCATAAGCTAGTAATTGCAAACTAGAACATCACTTCACTCACAGGAAAGAGCACGAACTGGCCGAGGTTGCAAGACGATACTTCCCCGATTTTACTGGCATCTCTCAGACTAAGCATCGTGGTTCTAACACTGTTGAGCTGGACGATTGGTGGAAAATATTTTACTCCGGCGTTGAACTAGCAAAGTTTGCCCAGGCTAGAATGGCTACATTTGTATGCCATTAGCTGGAACAATGTGTTGATGAATGGATCTTACCAGGAGAGGGTGTTCACGTTGAGTTTGAAGCTGCTAGGCCGCTCCCTGTGTTTGTCGCAGGTATACGGCCCAAACTCAAGTGAACTGCACCTGGAATACGTGGAGGAAATAATGAAGCCCTGCGAAGGGTTTAAAGTTAAACCAATGAATCCACGATCCGTTTGCAAGATTTTAATGCACACTTTGGGAACGAAGCCGGGATGTGGAGGGTTGTGATCGGCTTTTGTGTTTTATTGTGATACAGACGTTAATGCCAATGTAAGATTCCTGCTGAAAATGTGCTCTAACAAAGCACTGTAAATCATGAATGCTTTCTTGCAACACAGGGATGTCCACAAGTGCACCTGGTGCAGACCTTTCCTGGGAATGTGTATGCCGATTGCCAAGTGCCTTATATAAAGGTGTCTCGAAATAATTGAATCAAAATTGGATGATGCCTAGGTCGTTTTTGTTCTGGCCGTAGTACTACAGACCAAATTTTCACCCTTCAGCAAATTTTTGAGAAATATGTGGAGCATGCCAAAGACGACTGCTCAGCTTTTGTCGACGTAGAGAAAGCATATGACAGAGTTCCTCGTGAAATGCTTTGAGGATGTTGCAGGAGTACTGTGTTGATTGCCGCCTTTTACCAGCGGTCAATTCAATATATTCTTGCTCGGAAGGTTGTGTCCGTATCGGCAGGGTTAAATCACAACTGTTCACTGTGGCTGTTCGACTCCGACAAAGGTGTGTGCTGTTAACACTCCTATTCACCGTCTATATGAATTGGGTAGACACTAACTTAGTCTAGTCCGCGAAGGTGTCACTGTTGGGCGCTGCAAGATGGAACCGTTTCTTTTATACGGACGATTTGGTACTGCTTGCAATTCAAATACCGTGTAGTGGCATTCTCGAGTGACTGAACGCGGAACAAAAAGATTGATATATGGACTGGTAAAGCAAACGCAGTTCTGCGTGAGCTTGATTGCTCTTTGGTGACAAAACACGAGCTTTCAAACATTGCGTTTTTGCGTTTTTTTTTGAGTTGCGTTTTTGTGATCTTCTTTTGATTTGTGGCCTACCAACCACATCATTTTGCCAGATTTCATGTGCAAATAATCAACAAGTTAAAAATCTAAAGTAATTGGTGCATTGTTCTTTGCTTGGAAAGTTTCCAACTGATCGACACCTTGGTTTATGCTGTATTCACTGCGTTTTTTGTTCCTTTCATAATTCAAACCTACGAATGTTCTCGATGGAGGTGCCTTTTCGCGAGATATTTTTTCTTTTGAATTTGTAGCCTATCAATCGCTTCAACGTTGCCAAATTTCGTGCGCAAACAAGCAACAACTTGAAAAATTACAACCATTGATACAATCTTTATTTGTTGGAAAGATATAAACCCACCAATGCCTTGGCTGATGCTGTAATTACTGCAAAAGTTTGTTCCTTGCGACAACCAAACCTACCAATGTTGTAAATGAAGCTGTATTTTTGTGTGATGCTTTTTCTTTCCTAATTTTATCCTACCAATCGCTTCAACGTTGCCAAATTTCATTCGCAAATAAGCACAAAGTTGAAAAAACAAAGACACTGGTTCAATGTTCATAGCTTGAAAAGTTTTAAAACCCTTTTAGGGCCATTCCGTGTCA
>JGI24158J21664_10010562_pt1 | contig 12313 bp, 12 predicted proteins | sample Ectturendosymbi3_FD_21664 | JGI IMG/M metagenome (IMG submission 21664) | reverse complement strand
ACAATATGGAAAGCTTACGGCAGTAAAGGAAAACGTTAACGATGGTGGCAGGCGGATGGGTAATGGGCCCGCGCTACAGCAGTGTTAGGTTTGGTGTTCAAATCCTCCAGGTTTGGTGTGCAAATCCTCCAAGTCCATCCGTAAGCAGTATGTAGTCACTAGGAAGTGTGTGTGGCTGATGCATGATGGGCTGCCTCATCGCCTTGAGCAAAGCTCTGCGTGGATGCTGCAATCGTCGTTCGGTGTGTATGCTAATAGTGTGTTTGCGCGTAGTAAAGAGGTGATGTTATCGTAATACCGTTACACGTGAATGTAAATTAGATCAGTGGTTTCCATGTTGAGCTCCACAGGCCTCTGCAGTCCCGGTAGACGTAGCCTCCTCTCACTACCTTCGCCCAACAAAATTTCGGGGGTTTTCGAGAACAACATGAAAGTGAGTGTTGGGGTGTCGTCGAGTGAGAAAGGTCAAGAACCAAATCTTTACAAGCTGTGGTTCTGGGGTTGATATTGTGTTTCTGGTATATTTACTAATTCTGTTTGGACTTCACTCATTACACTGATCAACATATACAAGTGTCGCCTATCTGCTTGTAGCTGCGCAGTACAGTACTGCGCACAGATGCGGATATAAGCGCCTTCATCATCAAGAAAGTTTTATCCTTTGTATTTCATGACTAACCATATTCTGGGAATTTTTCAGGATGAGCTTCAAATGATGAGAAGCAAAGAAGAAGAGTCGGAGTTGGGAGGTGGTGAAGGTTCTCCAGGACGGAAATCCCCAAATGGCGAAACGATACAGTTCGGAATAAATGTAAGTTCCGGTTGGCGAGTGTGTTGACGGTTTTGCGCCAAAATCCACCAACACGTCTTTGAAATGGGAAATGTGGTTGACTGCGTGCCGCAGTTGCTGGTTACACTTCGATGGGCTGTTGATTCTATAAGTTCTTGAGCAGGCCAGCTTGTCTTTCATTTGTTCTTAACAGAAACTCTGCTGTCTGAGTATCTTGCCTTGATCCTGCACTTGCGTGGCCAGTCCTGCGATTGAGTTAATGNAACCTCACNTTCTGACCCACTCACCGATCTAAGTAGCGCTGCACATTGANGGCTCTCGGTTTGAGAGTGCGCAGTGTGTTTGTGACGTTTGTCTTCCCCCTTCTCTTGAAACTCGATCCATACTGGTCCGTTCAGGGTGATCTCGGCGGTTTTTCCCCTGCCACCAATCAGGAGCTCGAGACACTGCGGGACAGCATGAAAGAGCTTGAAAGAGAAAAGCAAGAGCTCCAGGAGCGCATCTATGCGAAAGCAGAGAACCCAGCTCTCATCGAAAATGAATTAAAAGTGAGAGATCGTGTGTTCGCTAATGACGATGGTCAGATTTTTAGGTGAAGCTCGAATAAAACAAAGTAGGCTTTGGTGAATTTTTTTTTAGCCAGAGTTCTTTATGTAAAACAATTGGTTTATGATTTTGTATTTGTTTGTTCACATTGTTTTTTTCTTTTCAGTACAACGATGCGCTCAACCAGAACGAGCAACTTCGATTAGAGCTGAACAACCTCCGGCAATCGATTGCTGAAAACGCGTCCAAAACGCTCGGGGAAGACAGTAACATTTACAAGGTGCGCTTGTGCTTTGCAGCCTCCGCGCATATTTGCTTTGTCGACAAATGCGTTCGTTGTCCCAGTGACAACAGACGTCGACGAACATTTGCTGCAGAATGAAAAACGCGTTTTCTCTGATTTTCGCGCTTTCCAGTTAATCATCCAAATAGCAAACTAGATGAAAAAGCGTCTTCGTGGTCTGTTGTTTGCATCATGTATTCAGTCGTTTGCGTCGCCTGATGTGTGAGCTGCCATAGCAAGGTTAATTGCTACTATTCCAAAACGCAAAAAAACATTTGTTTCGTCCATCCGAATGCCCGTTGAAAATTTGAGATACTTTTGTAAAATCGTCTGAGAAAAGTTCCGCTGCTTGTTGCCATGGTACTGTAAGAACGCAATCTCGCATCAACACATTGTTTTGATGCTGCCTGAGCCAATCTTGTTCTTGGTTGTGTGCGACTTCCTGTCCAATCACGTTGTCACGTGATCTGTTTCACGCGCAGGAACTGATCGACCAGCTTCAAGCGATGCAGGAGGAATTGGAGGTTCGCAGAGCAGAAGTGATTCAGCTCAAGTCTCACCTTGGCACGCGGATACGCAGCGGCATAGACCTGATGGATCAGGTTAAAAGCGGTTTGGCGTTTCTTGTGCGTCCCGTTCCTGGTTGGTCAACACGTGGTGGTTATAAAAGCGTGCAGGAAATTAATCATTTTCAGTGAATATTCTTTCAGTCTGCGTCTGAAAGTTCAGTCGGAGTTACTTCATCTTGGAAAAAAAATTCAGAAAAGCGCAACTTTCATCTGTGGATTTAAACGCTTTAATATGTAGGGATTAAAATGGTAAAGTAGCAGCATTTTGTGTGTTATCAAATTTTCCTCTAACGAGAGTTCTTTTGGGTTGCAATAGAAGTTCGGTCATCTTGAAACTATCATGGTTCTTCAAACCAGTTTCTTTATCGTGTTGCCCACTTATTAAGGTTAAGGCTAAACATCCACATACTGTACTTCCATTGACGCACGTTTTGAACAAATAGACAGATGGATGGCCCTAGTTTATAAGCCAACAGCGGTACTGTTAGCTGTTTTACACTTCATTAATGCAAAGTTTTGTTTGAATTTTTGATTTGTGTGGCGCAGTTGCTGGAAGGCGTGTTTGACCAGTCATGAAAGCATTTAACACTTGCTTACTTTTTGAATCTTCAGTCGACAATGACAGGCAGCGAATTGCTGGGCAGCCGCAATCGTATGGAGGACATAACCCTGGAAAAGCTTGACAAGAGCGAACTGAGAACAGTACTGGCCACAGTATACGACCATAACAGGTGTGTGAGCTCTAATGCTGTTGAAAGTTTGATGAAGTTCAAACGTACGGCCTGATGTGAGGCTGGCAAACCATATGCCGTTTTTGTGTAAATTTTTAGCGCCTTTTCCAGCTTTGCCGATTGAACTACTTTTTTTTAGCATGGTTTGAATTTGCTTTTCGAATTAAAGTTAGCTAGTTTTGACGATGGTATACCTGCCTAATAGTGTTGAAACTATCTTCACCGAATTATGAATACTCCTTAAAAACTACTACCCCTCGATTTAAAGTTAACACATGATCCGAGCCTCGCCATCATGTATGAAAACAGAGTTATTGGTTCATGCACTGACATGTTATGTATTCACAAATGGTGGACATTCTCACCACCATCAAATTTGTAAGATTGTGTTAGAAAACAACAGCTACGACCGTGATCTAAGAACCGGAAGAAAAAGTAGTTCGGCATTCGGAATGGCAAATTGTGATGGTTGCTTGGACACTTCACAACAGTCCACCCAACCTCGACTGTGGACAGTTTTTGTGTGGAGCGCAGCAGATCAATTAGATCGTTAGTGATATATTATTCAGACGTAGCCAACATGAAAGAGCTCAGCCTGTCTCCTAGAATGCTAAGGTAACCTGAATCAACTTTGGTTTGAAGCCCAAACGCCTGTAGTTTTGCTTAGGTATTTGTCAGCAGCCATGATGTCCCTCAAAACCAACTAATGAAATTTCGACGTTACTTGTTGTCAGCGCCTCACGCCTGATTTTCAAGCCCAACATGCTGTTTTCCAGTTTTTCAATATCCTAGATCGTGTTTGTCATTGAGTGAAACAAGATTCTTCTGGAACATCAACTTAGCAAACCGGCTGAGCCGAATAAATCTTTACCAGGGAACAAGTTGCTTCAGATTTCAAAAACAGTTTCAGTTAATGCCCCGTCGAGGATTGCACAGAATTTTAGATGGTTAGTTCAATACCAGTAAACTGCAGTATGTCTGAATGTGCTTGACTTATTGTACTGACGCGACTATTGTATCCTCGCATGCTGGTTCGAGTGGAGTGGTGAATTGCAACATTATCAAATTCTATTTTGTTCTCCTCAGAATCCTGGAAGCAGAACTTGAAGCTGAGCGACGTAACCACGAGATTGAGACGGAAGAGTTAAAGGCGCGTTTCCTAGGAACTTTGAAAGTATGCTCTGCTTTGGTGTGGTCTTGTTAGAGACCAGTGGTTCTTAACCGACCTTGGCACGCCTCGCAAGGGGGCGTCAACCAATTTCCAGGGGGGACGCGAGCCCTTACGCGCTCTATAACACGGGGAGTTTTTGAATGGAAGGTGTTCCGTTCTATTAACTCATGTGGAGTCAGGGGGGGGTTGAAACGCAGAACGATTACTTAAGGGAGGCGTAGCAGAGAAAAGGTTAAGAACCACTGTTTGAGACAGATGCTTGTTTTGGGTTTCTTATTTGCAACAGATACTGATACCTGTCTTGGAACCAGTTCTGTGTAGCATAGATTGCTTAAGGGTAGGCAGAAGAAAAACGAAACTGTTATGCGGTGGATTAAAAGGTAAAAATTGAAGGATCGTCATACGTGCAACATGGTGAGGTGGCCGCCGTTTTGCAGAACAGCTCTTTCGACGTGTCATCGTCTTTGGAAGAAAACATGCAGCATGAGGTCGCCCGTTTGTCACGTGAGAACACAGAACTACTGGCGCGTGTCGAGTCAATGGACAAGGTCAACAAGAAGCTCAAGAGACAGCTCAAGCTGTACAGCAGGAAATTGAATACTGGCGACGGTGTGTGACAGTCACTTCCTAAAAAAACAATCGCTGGTGTTTTATTGTGTCGTTTAGCTAATGTTCATGACGGTTGAATTTATAAACTGAGAACCAACCAATTGAACTTTTGAAGGCATTGATTGGACTTTGTGCTTTTCTTTAAAAATCTTACGCTGAGGTTGTTGCCTGTGGTTATAAGTTACATTGCTAGCTTTTAAACTGTTCTGGTTTTGATGTCAGGATACAAGATTGTGCAGAGCTTATTACCTGCTGCTTTTCTTCCACAGTTACAAACACACGCTCCGAGTCCATCAACACTCTTGTATCGCTCGCTTCTACGAATGGCGACGACGACGCGGCCTCTATTCGTGGTCACCCTGTGTTGCGTCACAAAGACTCGACCAGCGGCGGCCAGGGCATGCTACAGTACAAAGCTGAAGACGCGGTCAAAATTGTGCAAGCACTAACTGTTGGTATGCCAGTGTTTCCTACTAATTTTGCACTGCTAATGTAGAATAAGTGCAACTGGTGAAGCCATGTAAGTTTGATGCTTATTTTTTTCTCTGAGATATTTCGGTAATTTTTTGCTGAGACTTTTTGGTCACTGAAACATTTTCGGTCATTTCTGTCACAGTTGTATAAAAAACTCACCGTAACAGTGTTCATGAGCCTATATTTTCAGACATTCTGACCGAAATGACTTAATTTTTTTCGGTCATTTCAAAATCATTGCGGTCTATGACCGAAAAAAACAGGTTCGATGTGTTCAGATTGTACCGATCTTTGCTGAGTTGGAACTAGTAAAAACATTCAGGTTTTCGTCGTGTTTTCCGTTTATCAGTTTCACATGTTTGTTTTACCCAAGCAGGGTAACAGATTTTTTCGTAAAGTTTTGTTTTCTTTTGCCGACGCTTATGTTGCGCTGGTTCTGTCGCAGATGTGCAGCAGATGCGTGGTGTTCATCAGTTCGGAAAAAAAGCCACAAAATCCTGTACTTTAGGAGTAATAGGTTCAGACCTCATTCCAAATGCGTTTCGCACTGTTCGTCGCTTCGCACGACCGATTGTGAATAATATCACCGTTATGTCGGAACAGACTTCAAGACCAAGGGCGTGGCAGTGAACATGATTCCGGGGCTACCTGCTTATCTCCTTTTCAAGTTGTTGAGGTACGCGGACTATGCCAACGACGACAAGATGATCAAACAGTTACTGCATCAGATCATCAACGCAGTTAAGAAAGTTGAAAAGGTGAGCTGTTTTGCACCTTAGACAGTCTGCAGGTACCTGCGTGCGCGGTACCCCAGGGTTCAATCAAAGGTTGCCCTGGGCAAACAGTGAACCTGCTTGATGGGCATTTTTCTGTGATTTGCGGTTGTTCAGAGTGTATCCATTTTTAATTGCTGTGCCCCAGCATTTTTCCAAGTTAAAAGAAAAGCCGTTGCCAAATACACCATCGCGCAAACTTTGTTGAATAAAGCTGATTAATTCTTTGCTATTCCCAGCACAAGGCAGAATTTCTACCTATTGTATTGAAACGCAACTGTCGAGGATCCATCAGTGACTTTCATTCCAATTCAAGTTGAAACCTACACTGTCTTCGTAAACAGTTGCAGCAATCTGATATTAGATAATATCTCAGCTTGTTAGTGGTTTTCAACGAGGACGATGTAATGTGAAAGATATAGCTGACCCGTTGACCACGAACGACAAATCGACCCGGATCTTATTTGACGCACGAGTGTCAGAGTATCTACTGCGCGGTGAACTGCGCTTGTGACCCATTTGTTTGCGACGTTCAGAAGCACGACAAGGACTTCGAGTACATCTCGTTCTGGCTGGCGAACACCTGTCGCTTCCTGCACAACATGAAGCAGTACAGCGGGGAAGAGGTAACTATGCCGGTTGATGGTCTTTGACGTCTGGCGCCGCGATCTCGGCCTTAAAATGCCTTTTTTGGCGGCGATTCTCATCTACTTCAGCAGCAGATGAAATAAATAATTGTTGAGTCATAAAGAGCTGTGCGAGTCGCATTCTCGTTTTTTTTTGTGAAATTTCAAAGTTACTGTAAAATAAACCGCTAAGAGCATGTCCGTGTATGAGCTGTTAGTCGCTATCCCGCTTCTGTGATACTGTGTTGTGTTCTTCCCGTCTCATCATTTCTTTTCGGCGTAACGCACGAGTTTCCTTGTTAACCTCACACGTATTCAGGAGTACATGCACGACAGCACCGAGTTCCAGCGACGTCACTGCCTGAGTAACTTCGACCTCGCCGAGTACCGACCCGTCTTCAGCGACATCGCCGTGTCGCTCTTTCAGCGACTGGTCTACCTGATCGTGCAGAGAATCAAGTCGATGATAGGTAAGGCTTTTAATGGTGTGCTGCGTCATAATGCACAGCATCGAAGCGTTCTGCATCATATTAAAAACATTTTTGAACAAGCTGTGCGCAAAACCGTAGAGATCCGCTCACAGACATTTGTAGACGGAAGTGCAGGGGTTGAGATGACTCGGGTTTTTTCCGGTGTGTCTCATTCTTCCCGCTCTGCGCAGCAATCACACTTTTTAACTAATTGCTGGTCGATCAGTCAATGTCCGCGTGAGGTTTGCTCGATCATTGCCTCTCAGCGATTTTAATTTTGATCATCTCTGACACTTTAACGGATTGTATCGCAAAGGTGCGCCTTGTATGACGGTTTTATTGTTCCCAGCATTACGGTTTCGAACATTTGTACTTGTGCTCGAAGTCTTGCCAAACCGCAAATGACAAATTGCGTTTTCTACGTTTGATAAACAGTGACTATCTTACACTTGATAAGCGCAGACCGGGCTTAATTTGCATTGAAAAATAATTTTATAGAACACAACTTAAGTCACACGACCCTCTGCATGGTTGCCACTAAGTTGGAAACACATTTAATAAATGCATTTATCCCAATCTTGATGCACACATTAGTTCAAGGCGCTCTCTGTAAGTTATTTTTTATCGTTTCCTCCTGTCCTTTCGCATCAATCTGTCCGTTCACCCCCACGCAGTGCCCGCCATGCTGGAACACGACACAATTCAAGGTCTGTCGTCATCAGTCAAACCATCAGGAATGAGGGGGAGGAGCTCGAGCAGGGGGAATGACCCACACAGTGAAGTCACTGTAGAAACGTTGCTGCGGGAGGTAAGTTAACGCAATAAAGAGCATTCTTGAAACGTTGGCCATTGTTCGTGTTGCCCGCTACAGCGAGTGTTTAACAAGTCTTTCCGTGTCCAAAGCATGTGTTGCTACTAGGCTGCGTGTTTGGAAACGAGGACCAGGGTTTGAGCCACGAGACAACTTTAGACACAAGTCGCGCATGCTGGCGTCACTTGGCTGCACATCGTTGTATCTGACCGTGGGAAGGGGTGCTATGGCTGCTGAAGAAAGTCATGCACGCTTTTGCCACGGAAGAATAAATACGAGATGAATTGAAACTGAAAATTACTGAAAAGTTTTAGAAACGGTTCTGTTGTTAATAAGTTACTGTTGCTTGTAATAAATGCTACTCATGTTTGTGGTGCAATCTTCAGCCTCATAGATCTGTAGAGCCTTGTTCGTTGTTGAATCAAGTTTGAAAAACATGACTCGAAGAACTTCGGGTGTTTTCTTTGATGAGTGCTGCAGAAAGTTTTGCCCGCGTTCCGATCGCCAAACATTACATCAGCAAAGCATCCGTCTTGCGCGATGCTCTGCCTTCTCGAACGTCGCGCGCGGCGCGCAAGAGCCCTTGTTTTCCACTTGAACGCCGTCACCTTCTCGTTTCCAGCTCTCTGTATGCCACAACACGATGATGCAGCACGGTCTCGACGCCGGGACGATCAAGCAAGTGATCAGACAGGTGCTGTACGCCATCACTGCTCACACGCTCAATAACCAGCTTGTCAGGAAGGAGCTGTGCAATTGGTCGAAAGCGATGCAGATAAGGTGGGATTTGACGAATTGTCAGTGGTTGGAGATCGGAAGTTTGTGGCAAAGTTTGTTGTTTTCTTAGATAGAGACCAAAAAGTGCTTTCGGAGTACTCGAAACCTTCAACCGGGGTAACCTTTTTCTTGTTCTTTCAAAGATACAACGTGTCGCAGTTGGAGGAATGGCTGCGCAAGACCAACCTGGCCGACAGCAAGCTGCTGGACACGCTGGAACCGTTGGTTCACGCCTCCCAGCTGCTGCAAGTCAAGAAACAGACCGACGGAGACGCCGAAGAACTCTGCAAAATGTGTTCGAGTCTGAGCCCGCAGCAGGTGGGCACGGTGATATTTTGTTGCAGGCCCACGAAGGCGATTTGACGCGGTCTTTGCGGACAAATTGTTGCCAAACCGCGTTTTACACCGGATCTTGTAACACCTGTTTTTGCGATGTTGGTTTATTGCAGTCTAACTGTCGGTAAAACTTGGGCTGTGGTTGTCTTTCTCGAATGTTTTTTCAACCATAAGACCGATGAGCTTCGGTAAGCTTTCGAGTTTTTTAAGGTTTGTAAACAGAAACGAAACACTGCAAGCGACGGCCAACTTTTTTTAGCACCCAGTGGTCCCCAACCGACGTTCCGCTACACCCTAGGGTGCCGTTTACGATACTCCGGGGTGCCGGGAGTTAATTCCTTTTGCAATATGTCGTTAAAAATACTATTTTCAAAATGTCATCAAACCTTGAAGCAAATTGCTGTGCGTTCGCCGTTGGGTGCCGCAAGTTATATTTGCCTTCTGTAGGGTGCTGTTAGCCCAAAATGGTTGAGAAACACTGATCTAATCTCTGCAAGTTGCGCATATTGTTTTTGCGATTGCCCAGTTTCTTGTTCATTTTTTTGAGAATGCTCAATGTCCGCTTGACTACGGCGAACATTAGCAACCATTCACACTTAAAGTGATTGTATTCAAACAAAAACTTTGTCGAACTGCAGATTGTCAAGCTGCTTCAGATGATGACCCCGACCAACGACTACGAGGAGCGCGTCTCCGGGAAATTCATCAAGAACGTCCAAACGAAGCTTCGCTCCCTGAGGCCAGGGGGGTCTGGCCAGGACACGCTGCTCATGGACACCAGCTTTTTGTTCGGCGTCACGTTCACCTTCTCCCCATCTTCCCTGACCCTTGATCAAATCGACGTTCCCGAATCGCTGCGTTGCGCGTCTTTGGTTAAACCGGTTTGATCCGGTTTCAACTTCCCGGCATTGCCAGGAAGAGACCTATGCAGACCATGTTTGCTAAGCTCGACTTGTTCTGTTTCCCTGACAATTATTTCCTCATATCTAGTTTCATTGATGCTGACTCATCCTTGCTAGCCTGTCGATATTACGAACTTTGCGGAAGATTTACAGATTTTTGAATGTTGCTGATGATTGTTACGTAGCAAAACTGTAACAAGTGCTGCCTCGCTCGGCGCGCGCGACCAATGATATATCGCAAGTGCTGGCGCGGCTGCCTAGTCACCGCATCTTTTGCTTAAAGGTGGTAATCTGTGCATTGTTCCGATGTTGTTTCTTCAGTCGTTCTTCTGGTGCTTGTGACGTATCCTCGGTGCAATTCAACCGCTGTTTGTGTGCTCGACCAAAAGACTTAGCAATTTTCGAAAGGTACTGATGCCAACCAACCGGCGATTGATTGTTTCTCCTTCTTTATCAGGTGTTAGAAAAGCACGCGCGCCGAAATTTGCCTGCACCCCCACTATTTGCAGTTGCTTACTTGGTGGTCGCCCCCCCCCCATACAATAGCTAAATCTCTCATTTTGTTTTGAACCTGTAATTGTCACGCCTCTTTATCGTGTTACCCAACCACGCGAATATTAATCTGCGGTACATACTTGTTTCATATATACAGTAGCTCGCCGTTGACCGCACTGACGCTGTGTTGAAGCCGTGCCCACGAAATCGTTCAGATCACATCGACCACTGTCTCCCCACTTTGCACCTGCATCGCCCCCCTTCGACCTGACCCGATCGCAAAGCCTTGTTTGCGTCGACAACTGCTTTCCACTGTCGCCGACATGCTCCAGTGCAGTCGCGCGTGAACGCTGACAGCGAAGATGGTTCCTGATGTTATTTATTGCGGTTGCTTCCGATCTTTCCGCGGCACTTGACCAAAGAACTACGTTGTATTCGCGATTTTTTAATCGCCACCCCCCTTTTTTGCTGTTTCGTTTTCAACCAGCTGGCATCCTGTGTTAAGCTTCTCTTCGTTAGCGAGTCTTACTTTATGTGCTCAGTAGTCGTTCTTTTCTTCTGTTCGCGTTGCACCCTCGACTCGGTTGCCTGGTTACAGTTGCCTGGTATTCTGCGCTGGCAACCGCCTGTTTTTCTGCGGTGTGCAGACGTTCACTGTTCGTTGCGTGGCAACAGCGATTTGCTTATCAACGTTCATTGCGTATTTGTTTCTTCAAAGTCGAGGCGCCGTGAATGGACTTCTCCGCTGAGTAGCGTAGCCAGCCCAAAACTTTGGGGGAGACAAAAAATTGGGTGGGGGCAAAATGTTTCGTTTCAGGCGAATAACACTATTTTGTTTGGAATACCGCCTCAAGGCACAAAATGACTATATGTTCTAGAAATTTGGGAGGGCTATGGCCCCCTAAGCCTCCCTGGTTATGCCTATGCCTCCGCTTGGCTGCTTGCAAGCAGCCGTGTCGTCTTTGAGTTCGCAGCGTTCTTTATTACGATAGCCTCGCATTTCGGGAGAAAACCCAAGACTTTGCTGTCTTTCTGATATTGAGCCAGTCGTCTACAAATTGAAAAACCATGTCGTGTTAGTAGCCACAGCGAAGCAATGCAATCATTTGCAGGTGCTCGCGCAAGTCGTTCGTTTGCCTCAGATGCGCCGCGCACTGAAGTGCTGCTTTGGCGATTGATGATTTTCACACCGCTTCGTGCACGTTTAGTTGACGAAAATCCCACTGCATGCTGCTCTCACCGATAGCTGTCCGTCGCATGGTGGTGACTGTCTTGTTGCTGCTCCGCGCTCGTCTCAGTGAAATACGTTGCAACCGTTCGTTTCCTTCGGACCTCCCGTAATCCGCTTTACCAGCTGACCTAGTCCGAAATTCCGCTTCGACGTGCAATAAATGTGATCCGCAAGAACGTGTCTTTCGTTTGTGGTTAATGGCGCGAGGGGGAAATGTTTGATCCGGTCGCGCTTGTTTGCTTATTGCGAAGATCTTGAAACTTTTTTTTCAAAGTCCTTTCGGGTTTTCTACGTGATCTGCCTCTTAAGAGTGATACAACGTTGTGATGCTGTCAAGATGCCGTGGCAGCGCGACCATCCGATGACGAATCTTACGAGTATGTTCTGGAAAGCGTGTCAGAACTTTATACGAAGCTGAGAAAACTCGATCAAACACAGAAAAGAAAGCTCCCTGACACATCGAGTTATATCACTTTAACCCTGCGATTCTTGACCTTGCTTCTACCACGCCTCCTTTAAGTAATCGTCCCTTGTTTCAAGCCCCGCGACTTTACATAATTTGTACAAACTAATGTATTTATTGCTAAATTTATCGGTCAAACTTTCCATGGTGTAGAACGCCTAAGGGCTTGCGCTCCCCTGGAAATTTCTTGACGTCCCCCGTCCTCCCCGGTTTGACGTCCCCCGTCCTCCCCGGTTTGACGTCCCCGTCCTCCCCG
>JGI24158J21664_10010560_pt1 | contig 12315 bp, 12 predicted proteins | sample Ectturendosymbi3_FD_21664 | JGI IMG/M metagenome (IMG submission 21664) | reverse complement strand
AGTGATATAACCTATCATAGAGGAGTTTTTTAAATATCTTGTTTAAGGGTGACAACACTGATATAGGACGATAGTTGGTGCACACATTTTCCGGCCCACTTTTATGTATGGGATTAACTTGGGCACACTTAAAGTTCTGTGGGTATATACCTTGGTTTATGCAATTGTTAAAGAGTTTTGCTAAGAATGGAGATAAAATTTCCAGAGTTTTCGTACACAGTAATGCCACGTTAATTAACGGCAAAATGCGATCAAAAACAGCCCAATCTTTTTATGACGTAGCTGAAAATTTGGAAAAAACAGCTAAGACTTTTTCAATAAAGCTGAAGTATATGTATGCTGAGTATGTGGGTGCGTCTGTGCTTTGCATGATCACGAGAATTTTCGCAAGGGGGAAAGCGCTTTGTTTTCATCGTAATGTGGACACGTGTTTTGTTGACTGACTTCTTGCAACGCATAGAATCCTGCGCTTGTGCAACGTACAAGAGCAACAATATTATCGTGAATCAAAATCAAAATAAAATGGAACTTCGAAGTCACCTGACGTTTTTAAGCATTTGCTATTTGGCAATTTGATATACGCTTAAAACCAAAACTTTAGCAGTTCTTTCATAGACTTTTACGCTGTTTAACCTCACCCGGCCAGCCGCAGAAAAATCTGAGCTTTCTGTAGGTTCCAAACCGTTGCTGAAAATTTTCTGCGAAACCGGCATTTTGATACACCAACAACATTTCTCCATGAGCACAACTTCGTCATAAATCAACCTGTTGGCCATGCTGTTCTTTTTATCAACAGAATGTTGTTATGACACCGAGTTGCTTCGACCTCCCTACTGCTTCGAGCAAATAGACTCGGAAAATTCAGTCGGAGCTGCTGGCAGATTACCCGGTAACGCCCAGAATCCACCAGGGAGGCCGTATGTACCGACGACAGCTGCAGTGCGTAAGTGAAAATGCCTGAAACAACTCTTGCTTCCACAGACTATGGCTGATTTTAAAATGATGTTTGTATTTGTCGTTATAACCTGTGTCGTTGGAGACATTTAAGATGTTTACTCACAATGTGCAGTACAAGGGATCACAGTGGTGTAGAAGGATTAAAAGCGACAATTTTTTGTCGCAACGGTGCACTCTATCCTGCGATTTACGTCACTACCGCCTTCACCTTGGGATGTGAGCTGTTGAAACCTGCCGCTTTGCACCCTGGTATTACCCCACCCTGGTATTACCCTGTACCCTGTTCGAGTGTCATTTGCGGCAGGTGAAACAGGAGAGCAGTCCGCTTGAGTTTGTAAATAAACATAGAAACCTTGCCTCAGGCAGCGCCTCCGACAAAGAAGAGAAACATTTTGACCAGATTAGCACCAAGTGGTCGCATCGCTGGTGCTTGGCCTCAAGCAGTGCCACGTCAAAGATCCGTAGTTCTCAGTTAATTTGACGCAGCGAAGAAACAGCTGCTGTCCACCGTAAGCGAATTAGGAAAGAATGACAACAAGGTCCAAACTGCCTTGACTTGCGACATTCGTACACCCAAAATCTTGTTACCTTGGTGATCGAAGAAAATTGCACAAAGCTTATATCCCCTGCACCAACATAATTTCAAACCGATAGAGTTACACAGAACATCAAAATATCAGGTTCTTTACAGAGGTGTTTAGATATGCGACCGGTAAATTTGTTTTTGTAACTCGTTCTTGCAATCGACTTCAAGACTTTTGTTGTGCTTATCTGATATTCACTTATTCTTTGTCTTGTGGCGTCTTCAATGTATTTTCAGCAATATAACAAGATGCAGTTGGTCAAAAAAGTATCGATTATTTCTTCGTATTTGCAATAGCTTTATAGCATTGGGGCAACGCAACAATGCTTCATGTTTTAATAAGTAAACTCATAAAATCTTCTCTAAACAAAATAATTGTCAATTATTCAGAGTACGGAGGGCCATGCTTAGCTCACTGCACACTTGTTCTTCGCCCCAACCGGATACCTTGCCGGTCCGAGGGCCCAACAGACATGCAGTCTTGCGTAAACGCCGGTTGCTGCTACGATTCAACTGATTCTATTCCGAATAGAAGATGCTACTTTGCAGCTCGTAAGTATTTTGGGATTGTTCGTAATCTACCTCTGTTCTTCAAAACCTTACCTGCAGTATATTTCCGCAGCTACGAGCTCCAGCTGCCCTGACGCCCAGTGCCTGATTCCCAGTGGAAATATTCAAATATGCGCAAGAGACAACGTTGGGCTGAATTTCTGCAGCTCTTTAGGTTGCTGCTACAGTCAAGTTGGTTCGAGCTTTCTGTGCTACAGAAAAGAAGGTAACGGTATTAGTTAATTTTTACGTGGTTGCCTATGACTCTTGGTCCATGTCACAGAGGTTAGTGAAACAACATAATCACATTAAAAACGCCTCATTGTAACTAGGGTCGTACCGAGGTTAGATGGCGCCCGGGGCAAGAGACAAGTTTGGCGACCCCATGTTCGAACCAAAGTTTTTTTGGGAGTAAATACTGCATTGAAGGAATTACTTGCGACACTATTGGGACTTTTCGGCGTCCCCCCCAGTGATTCGGCACCCGGGGCATCGTGCCCCACCTGGCCCCCTCGTTACCCTCCTTATTGTAACATATCACGGGGTAGGTGTTGGAGGTACGCGCAGGTAGTACTGAAAGGGAACAAACATTGAAACAACACAACAGCCAATATGACAGTGGTTCCTAAACTGTGGTACGCGTACCACAATACGCGAAGGCCTTTAAAGTGGTACGCGATTACGCCTATACTTTCTTTTTTACTTCACAAAAATATGTTCACAGCTATAGTTTCTACTCACCGGGTTCTGTTGATAAATACCTGAGTTTTTAAGCATTTCCCATGGTGTTTTTAAAAAATGGCCGTTATAATTTCTCACAGCCAATTTTTGTTCATGTCGCATTTGTGTCAATTCTGGTTTTCCAAACATTTGATCAAATTATATTTGGTAGTAGATTAAGTTTTCCTGGAACAAAGTGGTATGTGGTGATAGTATGGGACCCTCAAATGGTACGCGATCAGAAAAAGTTTGGGAACCACTGCAATAAGGCATTCGCTCATCGTCGTGCTGAAACGTTACATACCCTGCATGCTATGCTGTGCTTTCATAAATTGTAAATCCCCGTGTGCTTGTTGCTGCAATTGCTGTAAACTATTTGTTTGACCTTTCCACTGAGGAAAAAGTCTGTTTGATGAATTAATATCTCCGTGTGACTTGAAGAAACTGGAAAAACTATCAACTCTCTTCAGGTAGATTTCCTGCTAAAAATATTTTAAGGTACCAATATGCGTGGGCACCGTTGTAAAATTCATCTAACTGCGATCACACTTTAGTGGGCACCAGAACAAAAAGTTTTTTCTACTTTCAATTTTTTGAGTGATCAGAATAGTTACCAGTACTGAAGGCTCTTGTAAACAAAGTCTTTTGGGAAATTGAAATCAAAAGCATGGGCGTAACGAGGGGCGAAATAGGGGCACAATCCCCCGGGCGCCGAATCACTATGGGGGCGCCGACTGAGTGCGCGGACGCCGAAAAGTCCCAACAATGTCACATGTACTTCCTTCAATACAGTGCATTTGCTTCCGAAGACCTCAATTTCCAACATGGGGGAGCCAAACTTGCTTCTAGCCCCTGGCGCCATCTAACCTCGTTACGCCTCTGAGTAAAAGTAACGTCATAATCTTCAGTTCTATTTATACTCCGATAGGAGACTGGGACACTGTTTCAACACAAGCTTTTCTGTTTAATGGTTAGGCCGAGGTTGCAATATATCTGCTTATTGTTTTCAAACGTGTTTATTTTCAATCTTTGCGCCGGTTACAATATAAATGGAGTTGTCTTACCAATTTACCACATGCGTTTTGCAGTATGACATCGTGTAACTAAAATCTGAATGCTGTTTACTGTGTAATTGGCTACCTTTAGTGGTGATGGTGGTTTAAACTGACCCAATATATTTCATCCCTTTAAGTACAATGCCGAATGCATTTATATTTGAACTCAGGAACATATTCAAAAACAATTGTGTCTCAGATAACGTCAAGCGACAAAAGCATTAAAGTACGGTTGTAATCAAATTGTTAGAGAAAAGGGACAGCCTTTTGTGAGTCATTTTCACTTTGCAGTACACCTGCGTTTACGTGATGATGCGACTTATGGCTTGTGCCATTAGCTGTACTGATTACCAAATTCTGCAATCAACGCAAACCACATTTTCCTATTGGTTGCAAGCCAAAGTAATAACAACTTTCCGTTTAAATTTAAAGATCCTCCAACGAGATTCGGGGTACCCATTTCTTCCAACCCACCAAGGAGCACACCGTTACCACCAGGATTTGTGGCAACTCTGCCTGCTACAACAACAGTGGCCACGCCTACAAAGAAACCGACCTTCCTTGAAGCGCTCAAGGGTCAAACGGGAGGAAGTCTGAAAGAATTCTCTGTAATAGATTTGCTTACACTAAGCATTCCTGAGTTGGTTGAAAAAAGAAACAGAATGATCCGTGCAACAGCGAGACCAACAAGGTAACTGAACGAACTTTTGTCTCCTCAACCCTTTTAGTCAAAGTTGTTGAAAGTAGCTGTGCGACGCACTATAGCATGTTAGAGAATGCAGTTGCTGACTTTTTGTGTTAATAGTATATCAGACATAATCGCATGCGTTAACTGTTTATTACAGGAAGGGGTTTTTCGTTGTGAATATCATGGATAACCAAACACTGTTATCACGTGTAGTTTTGATGCACTGAGCAGAACTGAAGAATAGAAATGCGGCACCTGAATGCTTGCCTAGCAGTTTAGCTAACCATCAATACCATTCAAATCAGCCATCTTCCAACTGTAGACGTGTAGAACTGAACCTTTGCATTGCAACTACGCGATGCAACTAGGTGCAGGCCTACAGTATCTGCCATCTTGGCAAGCGGAGCTCCTCCAGCAGCAGCGCTCAGATGTGATAAGGTTCGAAAGGCATTCTCTTCTAAAGAAACATCGCAATGTAGTTTTGGTTAAAAACGTTCCAACTGCTGGGCAAGTTAATCAAACAAATTGTGGTGTGAGGGGGAAGCAATTGTTAACTACGAGTCACCTGGATGAAGGAAGTTATCATCGTAGACAGTGAGTTCAACAGTTATCGTAAAGATGATCCCAGAAAGTGGAAAGTAATTTTAGAATTTTTGCTTGCGTTTCGCGGAATATTCGTGCACTGTCAACTGCCGACAAGCCAATCAACGTCGCACTCATAATAGCTGAGTGTAACCGTCATAGTATAACCGTCATAAGTTTTGGGTTGTTCTTTTCCAGAAGGTTCACATTTTCCGAACTATTTTGTTTGCAAATGTTGGATGAAGTTTTACACATCACGAATTACGCCTTTACGTTTGTCGTTTGTCTATTCATGCTGCGTGTGCAGCATGTAAACCACTGTGAGGAAACCTTTCAAATTTTCTGGTTATTAACTGAATAAAGACTTCTATTCTCTTAATAAAGCTGCCTCGCAAATCGACACGTCAGTAATAACAGAGGTAGCGAAGTCACTTTCCTTGCTCGACAACGTGCTAATAAACCCAAAGCAAATGTAATTGCTATGTTTTTGAGCAATTGACGCCGTTTTCGCCTTTGTGAGGAGGATGAACGCAAAATGTGCGGAAATCGTAAGAGATCATGCTTGTTGCGGCAATTATAGGGAGTGGCAACAGCCGTAGACGAGAGAAAATTGTTCATGCGCTTCACGTTACAGCGAGAATCTCGTAAGGGCATGTATGACGCATGATGTAGCATGCAAAACTACTTTGCTTCTTTTCAGAAAAAAAATTACACAATGCTTTCGTTTGGATTAGGCCCTGAATCTTATCTTCATGTTTTTTTCAGCAAAACGCTTTGATTTTTGGTAAAGATCAAGAAACGGAAAAAAATTTCCTTGTGAAACTAAATTCGTAAAGATTTGCATGTCTCAACAAGAAAATAAGAGTGGAATTCGATGAAAACAGCAATCGTGTTTGCATAAATATACCATAAGCAATTCTTTACAGTAAGTTTTCACTATGGAAACACCAATTGCAATTTCATTAAAAATCAGTGGCATCAAAAAGAGAAAAAGGGTACTTCATCATAGACGGAATCATTTTTAATAGCCACCTTCCTGAAAGATAAAAAAATACCACTGAAGACATGTAGTGTAATGGAAAGAAACCTAGTTTTTTCTTTTTCTCGAATCTTTTCGTATAAGCATTTAATTTGCGTGACTATAAATGTTGAGAAAATCAAGATAGTTTTTACACTTTTTAGTCAGGTATTCGGCACACAATTATAAGCTGCCAACTTCGTTTCAGTGAGTACCTTTTGCTTATGTTGCTTGTATTGTGCAAGAAGGGAAATGTCATTTTAAAAATAGGGCAAAACATTGAAACCATTATAGTTTTGCAATGTTTCGCCCATTGCAATATCTTTTCCAGTGTGCTTGAAGGCATAAAACCAAGATTAATGCCACTCTAAATGCTTACAAGCGGTTTTTACTTAACTTTCACAAGCATTTGTTAATGCTAAGAAGCGTTTTTTTTTTCAGAAAACCAATATCCACCACGACCACAACAACTGTATCGACAACTACTGGAACAAGACGAGCAACAACAACTCACCCCGCGTTCGTGATGCAAACTTATTGTCGTTGGGGAAGATGTAAGCGTACTGACAAAAACTTGATAGCATATGGCCAGGAAAAAGAACATTAATACTAATCCTAGCGATAGTGGGTTTTGTTTTGAGCAACCATTGATCGCTGGACAAAATATTTAACTGTAGCAACCATCTGCAGGTTCTCAGTACAGGGTCTCAGCCCCTCCTCCTACGAAATGTTACCCAACAGAATGCGGAAAGCCAAAGATTTATCCGGGAATACCCCTGCCTGACAATATAGATCTAAACCTACTCTCTCGTAGCCGCAAAGATTCCACAAAAAAGATTGTCGGTGGGACGAGGTGAGACATTTTTGCCGTCGTTTCGTAGCTTTAAAAAACTTGAACTTAGGTGAACAAGACAGACGATCTCAGCTGGATGCACCGAAATTGAAAATGCATGTGTTTTGACTACAGTGGTGTCTGTTTCAGAAATCACAGAGATTTCAACCCCACTGTTCCAGTAGGATCGGTGAACGTATCGAGAAGCGTTCCTATCCAGGACTGGTTGACTAGATGACCGCCTTGGTCTTTCATCAATCCTATATGACACAGTGACACTCTCTGTTCAAAATGATCAGCTATATTGTCATTGTGCTTTCATTTCTAATATTCACTGACAATTGGTTGCCTTGCTGTGCGATGGCTCTTTGTATTATTTCTGCTTATTAGCTGAGCCATATGAAACAATCAATCAATCAGTTAGGATATAATGGAGTTTCGAGACATCATAAAGGGCTTTCTATAACCAACAAACATAGAAAAAATCCAATTTTGCAAATATATTTGCATAATAAATGTTACATATATGAAGTTAATCACCGTATGTACTTTACATCAGGTGTAGTAGGAGGGGGTGCAGGGAGGGCTGCAGCCCTAGTTATTTTGTTTTCAGAAAGAAATCATTTCAAACATGCAAAAATATGTTTTTGAAGTTGTATCGAAATTGTAATCTTTAAAAAATATTTTTTGTTAATTCAACTCTTTTCTGGTATGAATGGGGTAAAAATTACACTAGATGTGACTTTTTCTTTCTTAGAAAATTTACTTCTCAAACTTTTTGAAGATCTACTTTTCGGGAGGAACATGTTGTGCGGGCGAAACGTTATAGCCCTCAGATTTTCGCCCCCTGTCCCCATGCCTTACGATAAAATTGTAATATATCCGATCCTTAGACTTTATGTCTGCCTAAGGATCATCACCGACCATACCTGGTCCATGTGACAATGACTCCCTCAATAAAGCACTAGACCACCCCATATCGTACCAGCGAACCCACATAATTGTCAGTATAGTTATATTGTGTTAATTATTATCGATCTACTGCTGGTTATTTTAAAAATTTTAGGAAGCTTGGCGTGATTTAACTATCGGGTGTAGTGATTGCCTGTTTTAGTCATTTGCTGCAACTTTTTGCGTTTGAGCAAACACTGTGAAACATTCGTTTTCCTCTCTTTGTTTCTCCTGCAAATTTTATTTTCATACAACGGTGTGGTTGGCATAACCCACTCCCCCATTTTCGGTTTGGCTCCTTCAACAGCCAAAACCTAGCGACTTGATTATTTTGCCACTGTATCCGATTTTTAAACATTAAAATTATCAACGACCCAACCCTGTCATTCAATTTTCTTTGTTCTTTTATTTACAATATTATTCTACAGCGCAACCTCCGTGTCTCTGAAATCGCTTTATTCCCCTCAAATTAGCTTACACTGCCTGATTCGCCTTGTTTTCACATTTTTCATAACATGACGAAAGTGACCTCCTGACCTTCGTCCTGTATGCATACGGTACGAAGAGAAACAACGTTTTCTAGAAAATCAAATGTAGTTGAATGTCTAAGTAACAACGCAAATGCTTCTGCACATAACCATTGCCAGAAGGTCTTCAATAGGCGACTTTACGTTTGTGCAGGGGGGCTTGACATTCTGAAATTTTGATAAAAATTCCACTAATTTATAGTGTTCCACATTTCCGTTGGGGTGGCTTGGAGTTTTGTTTGATGGGGATAAGCCCACAAAAGCTCTCCCGTGGCGACGGGATTGCAGGGTTATGGAGATCAAGGTCTTGCAAAACGTGCTTTACGTTTTCTTCCCGTGGCAACATTGTAAAGGCTTTACTTGATTGCCATTCGAAGCATATACAGAATCTGATGCTGATACCTTATTTTTTCAATCAACATTTTACTGAAATTTGCAGGGCGCATCCATTCAGCCATCCATGGACGGCCATGATTCTTAAGAAGGAAGGATCGCGGACATTTATATGTGGCGCATCTGTCATTTGTAAACATTGGCTGGTGACTGCCGCTCACTGCCTGAATAAGCAAAGCAAAGCTAGCAAAGTGCCAGAGTATGTAGCTTTTTTCCTGACTAATACTGTAAGACTGACTTGAATCCTTTGAAACGAAAATCATTAGAGAGTTGTTTCTGGTGATGGTTGAAATAAACGATCTGTACGTTAAAAGCGCTTTTAACATCTGCTCAAAGTTGATGATACCGCCACGTGATATGTTTAAATGTATTTTGCATTTCTGACTCACACTGCCATTAAACTTCCTATTTCGTTTCAATTTGACAGTCTGGACGCAATATTTTACGAAATCCATGTGGGACGACTTATGGGAGAGAAATACACCCATGGAAAACAGGTTCAGATCTTCCGAGGTCGTGAAGGTCAGGCAGTAAAAAAAGTTTTTAATGTTTTTTATGCATGATAAACAGTGCCGTTTGCCTCGCATACGTTGTGAAAGATACATTCGTGTTATGTTTGTCTTAAGCATCAAATAAATTTTTCATTGGGGTCCCTACCTTGCTACCTAATGAGGCAGTTTGAAGGACCTTTGCTTGCAGCAGTGTTTCCTCGATTATCCGGTCTAGCTGGAAAAATATTTTAGAAATCTGAACGGAAAAGTAAAAACACGGATAATTGAATTCTCAATATCTAAGTTAAACAAGCAGCACCAAACAGAATCATAACACATTTACGATTCAAAAATAGATAAAAGTTCAACAATTTACTAAGAAATTTTCCAGTTAACCATCGGTTGCAACAGTAGATCTACCGAAAAGTGAGTATATTTTACTGAAGATTGTTCGCGGGAAGATTCGCGTTCTGCGGCAGTTGAGCTGCTTCATCATGTGACCAAATAATCGAATATCGTTTGCGAGGTTCGGATAATAATCGTGGAAGTAATGTATTCCTTTAAACCGCGAAATAACATATCCTAACTGGATCCATTGCAAGGAAGCCTTTCACCACCAAGAATCAGACACTATGTGATGATTACGGGGTGTAGAATTCGCCTACAGAGCAGGCAATTTTAGCTCTTATTAAAATAGAATAACATAGCCCAACGTATTTTGCACCTCCTGGTGATATACTGTGGCCTGCGTGATGACATTTACAGCAGTAGTGAATAAACCACAGCGGTAATGAAGCTCACGCAGATTCACTTGCAAAAGCAGTGTTCACTATCATCTTTTCACTACAGAAACACTGTAGTCCACATTCCAGTCGGCACTTTTACTTGGCTTTCACCGCATTTCTGTTCGCTGCACTGGCTTTCACCTGAACAGCTACTTCAATTCTGTGAATCGGCAGTGTCCGGTTTGTGCCAACAACGCTTTCACTTTCATAACTTAATTCTGTTTTATCGATGTATGCAGACATTGACTTTTTGGAGCAGCACGAAAATTTCGTCACTGGAATTACCCGAGGAGTCATCACCAATGATATTGCCATAATTCGCCTCAAAAAACCAATTGTCTTCAATAGTTTCGTCCAACCGATTTGCCTGCCAGAAGAAAAGGCCGCGGAAAACAAAATCCTCTGGGCTACCGGCTGGGGAATTACTAAAGGTATTTGTGTGTTTAGAAAACAAAATTTTCAAACCTAGTTTTAAAACTAATTTTTTTACTATTGTATCTGATGTTGCGTATTGTTCAACATTTTAAAACAAACTTAAAAATCACTCACACCCAGTGGCGTGAATAGGGGGGGGCGAACGGGGCGACGGCCCCGGGCAGCCAAGGTAGGTGGGCATCCAAGGAGTTAAATTACAAAAATATAAATGCTGTAACTTGTAAGGCTACTAACACATGCTGCATGGATTTAATTTTTCCAAACTTGTTTTTTGGTCAACACTAGCATTTACTTATTCAAATGTGGTGTCACCACTCCTGTTCATAGTCTATAAGAATTGGATAGACAGTCACAGCCTAATCGACAAGGGTGTCACTGTTGGAAGCTGACTGCAGTGACTGTTTGCTCTTTGAGGACGATTTGGTGCGCTTACATCCTTTGAAAACGGTCTTCGACATGCACTGCACCGGTTTCTAGCTGTGTGAGACCGGGCGGGAATGAAATTTGGCACTAAAAAGACTGAGTTCTATCAAGGAAACCAAGACAGTGCGCTCGGCAAGTAAGCGAAAATACATTGCAGCAGGTCAAGAAGTTCAAGCACCTTGGAATGCATTCAGAAATGACGGAAGACAGAAAAGGGAGATTGAGACACGAGTTGGCAAAGCAAACACAGTTCTGCGTGAGCTCTACCGCTCTGTGGTCACGAAACGGGAGCTTTGAGGCATCGTAAAGCTGTCAGTTTTTATATCGGTCTTTGCTCCGATTCTCACCTATGGTCATGAATCTTAGATAATAATCGAAAAACCGATATCTCAAGTACAAGCGGCTGAGATGGAATTTTTGCGAAGAGTTTAGGGCAAAGTTGTGAAATTCATAAAGGCCTGAGCTCTGATTTTGAAACTACTCTTCATTAAAGAGAGATCTTAGCTACGTTGGTTCGGCCACGCGACCAGAATGCCCGAGGAAAGATCAGCGAAGCAAATCCTGCTGGCTGCACCAACGGAAAAGTGGCCCAGAGGTCGACCAAGGACCAGGTGGCGTGGTTCTTGGTTCCGTCTTGGTGTGGAGCCAGCAGAACTATTAGAGATTGCTGAAAACCGTGACGTATTTCGAGTCCTAGTATTGGTGCCCTCGAGGCCCGCAACCCTCCCCAGAGGGAAAGCGGGTATGAAAATGAATGAATGAATTATCAAATCAAAGTTACTGCTCTCTATTTGTCAGCAAAGCGTTGCTTTGCACATTCTAAATGAATGACTTTCGATCTCTTCGAATCATGAAATTCCACTTTGTAAGTCTTTCATCAACACCTCATATACTAGGACACAGTCAGTGGCGATTCTAGAATGAAAAAAGTGGCCACTGCGGGGCCAAGGAAAAAGTAGGGGGGGCAACATAAACGTCTACCTTGCATGGCGATTTTTCATTGTTTTGAAGATTAAGTTGCTATGATCAACCCTATCAAACCCAACATAGGCTTGTGAATATCATTAAAGATAAACTAGCGTTATTATTCACTAGAGACACCTAAACGCCACTGTAGATGCAATCACACACGTGTACTGCTATGTCGAAAATTCTGTGCTAATCATGCAACTTCAACAGCACTGCACATGTAAATCGAAATACCGTTTTCCGTACACAATTGTTTCGGCCTCACATGAACGAAAGCAGCTTTAGAAAGTGAACACAATTCACATGAAAGCGAAATGGCTCCAACCACGAATTCCATCATGACACAGAGACAAGTAG
>JGI24158J21664_10010557_pt1 | contig 12319 bp, 7 predicted proteins | sample Ectturendosymbi3_FD_21664 | JGI IMG/M metagenome (IMG submission 21664) | reverse complement strand
TGCATATTGCAAAGGCAACAATTGCAGACAAATTAGTTGCATAACATTTTGACAATAAAACATGTATCGGACGGATAATTTAGTAACTTAAATTGAAATTTAAATTGCCCTTCCTGCTTTACAAAGGCTTTGCGTTAACGGACCGGTTGAAGACTGCCAAGTGCGAATGTTTGTGAAGCAGCCGAACAGGCTGCTCCAGAAGTTACTTGCTGTTGAAAATAAAACAATTTTGCATCAGCTAAAACCGTTAACTCTCTACATGATGTTCCAACTCACACTAATTTTTTATCCACATCACACTGGCATGCGTTCAGAAAATGCTTTACACTAACGGGTCATTTGAAATCTGCCAAGAACGAATGTTTGTGAAGCAGCATCGAAAAAACGGCTGAAGCAGTTACTTGCTGCCGAAAAATATATTTATGCTCAAGAAAAGATCATCAAATCTCTACATAATAGGTTTTAAGTCGTAAGAAACTTTCTGAGTGATTGTTTATCCACATTACATTAGAAACCGCTCCCGATGAAACGCAATGTGACGAGACAAACAGCCACATGGTTACAGCAGGCCGATCATATGCCGATCATATTTCGATCTTATTTCGGGTCACAGCAAGCCGATCTTAGGCCGATCATATGCCGATCTTATTTCGGGTCACAGCAGGCCGATCTTATTCCGATCTTATTTCGGGTTACAGCAGGCCGATCTTATTTCCGCACTCGGCGAAACGCGTGCGTGACTGCAGGCAAAACCACAATGGCTGCAGGCAACATAAACTATGGTTGCTTTGAAATGCTCTCCTGACCACACGGTACGTCAAATAACATTGTAAATATATGTTTCTGGTTGCTAGAGACTTATAGGAAATGCTCGTACGTTACAGAAGAATACATGCGAGCCGGAACTCAGCGTTTGGCATTTGAAGTGAAGTTATATCGCGCACCGATCCACGAGTGTATATCGCGTACCGATCCACGAATATACTGCTGCGATCGGACATCCCGAGCGGCATATGCGCAAAGCTTCGCACTGTGGCAGCAAGCAACAATAGAGTTCACATGCCATGATCACTCTATTATTACTTGTTCGCGCAACATATATGTATCGTGTTGTTCTTCACGCACATCCCGTTCGTGGTAAATCACACAATCAACGCAAAACCACCGGAGAGGTTGCAACAATACCATGTGCCTGCAGTCTGCGGTTCGACAAGTTTCCAGACAACCGGCGCTTGATGTGTTTTAATAGAATTTGCAAATAGTGCCAACAACGTCAAGAATCCTTTCCTGCGTTTCACATAAGTTTTGGCATTACAACTACATTACCTCCTATATTTGAAAAGAAGTTGATCTAGAAACTACACAAATCAGATCAATCGACTACACATTTCACATAGAATTTAAGTATTGTCTGAAAGAAATAATTTATTAAACCATACGCGGCTGCCAATTTTTGAAATTCAGGGTAATTTTCGATCTCTGAACGTGCAAAAACAACACTCGCTTGTTGTATTTTAATTGTATGTGCAGCTGGCTTTGGAGTAAGGGAACGTACACCCAAAATGCATCTGTTTAGGAAAGATTCAAAACCGATTTTTGAAAACGTGAAACAGCATATTTTGCACAGGGGCTTCATAATGCTACGGCCAGCATTAGAAACCTGCATCCCCAAAGCCACGAGCAGTCTGTTGTAGGGATGTTTCAGGTCATATTCATGTTGACGTCGTCAGTCGTCACAGCACTAAAAAGGCTATAAGCGTTTGCTTTCCTCGGAATTCAGTGGCAAGCTTATGTTCTGCTTATTGCAAAAAGTATGTGTTTGAAGCTCATAGTCTGCAATTTCCAAAACAATTTCATACATTGGAGGGATTGCAGTTAGAAACTTGGTTATGACAACTGTTCTAAAAGTTCTGCTTAGATCCAACAAATTTTCGTTTGCTAACTCTGTTGTACATTAGGTGTAATTGAAAAAATACGTTTCAGAAACACTTAGTTTGTAGTGTGAACGCGTACTGAGTGCAATCTACTGCCTTTGCAGCAGCTATTTTGAACTGCCTTGGAAGAAATCTTTTGGTCGCTTTCGAAGCGTAACACTTCACCAGTCATTACAATGTCAAATAATGCTCATAACCACGCAAGAACTTAGCTTATATTTGCATGCAGCTGAAATGCCAGTGATACATGGACAGCGTATAACAAAATCAAATTTCGGCAGTGATGAAAAATGCATGTTTTCGTTAAGATAAAATACGTTTTCAATGTCTTACAAATTAAGCAATTCGTAGATTTTTCTTGACCACATGTTACAGCAGTGAATACGATGAGAGTTTACAGATCACACTAAGTTTACGCATTTGAAAACAGTGGTAAAGATAAACTTTTTGTTTTTTTCAGTTCGCACGAACACCCAAACGAAGAATCGTTCATGCGGTGTAAATCCCACTGATTTCCCGTTCACGAGATTGCACACTAAAAATGCCGGTTGTAGACATCAGTTTCGGTTTTCTGGTGGCGTGCAAAAATAAACAAACAAAAAAGAAATAAAGAAATTGCGAATTGCTCGCCCATTCCAGCAACCGTCTGAATTTGGCTACGATCACTTGTTGTCTTTTTATATTAGAAACACGGCTGTTTCCTTCGATCTAACTCGACATGTAATCAGCGTATTTTTGATCGCCAAAACTTCACCCCTTTCATTCCTTTCCTTCGTTTGTCCTTTTATTTATATTTACCGCCTTTAATGTGGCTACGCCCATCTCTTTGTCTGTAATAATGTGAGCGAATTTGTTGTATCTGATTTTTTATTTTCCTTCCACTCTGAAGTCTGAAATTAATTTTGTCTCCACAATGAAAGACAACAAATTTTTAAGAATCATTAATTAAAAGAAATAAAGTGGTAAACTTTAATCAGGCATTTAACATGTCAAGGCTTGTTAGTTCGCATTGAGATTAGACAAGGCTTTCTGATAACTTCAAAAGTTCAAGACACCTCACAAGGTCTTCTAACTTGCATGTTTCTAGGGATAATAAAGATTTAAAATATAGTGTACCAGGAGAAAACGGGAACTCGCAAAACTTACGATCTGGTTGTATTATGTAAAAGGTTGTTAAGAATATAAAATCAAAACACAGTATAATTCTCCAAAAGGAATGTTGCGAAAATGGAGAGAGTTTTTGGATTTATCTACTTGGGATATTTCCGGTTTTAACATTCTTTATCCCATCAGATAATCCCAAAGGCAAATCAGGAGAACATGCAAAAGCAAGGCACCTAAAGGTTTCAATCAAGTCTGTAAGGATTTTATTACATGTTGAGGCTTTAAATGTAAAGTTATCGAACTGTAATTTCAAGCCTTTCCGCATTGCAACTTATTTTGCAAATTTCGCAAAATTTATCGTGTAAAATTACGAACGCTATTCTTATCTTTAATCCTTTCAGTCCCGCGTACGTCACTTTTCTTGTAGAACTTTGCAATCTTATAACTCGCCAGGCGAATGAGCTAGAGAACTGTTCAAACCCTCTACGGATTCAGCAAGTATTGCAGTCAAAATCGAAAAAAACAATTTTCTGTTTCAGTGGGGGTTTCTGGAGGTGATGTCACAAAGAGGGCATGTTTTGGAAAAGTAGGCCATCTTTGGCCAGCCCTGGGCCTCAACCCATTGACCCATTCTTTTGGCTAAAACTTTTGTTGAAAACTAGATGACAATCCGCGTCTATAGAGCCCTTGATTGACTTGCTAGCACATCTGTGGCCAAAATTATAGGCCAAAAACCCAGTTTTGGGATTTTTATAGAAACCTGACGTCACGGATTATTTATAGAAACCTGTCAAAACATGTCAAAACAACCTGTGGTTTTGTAAACACAGCCAAAAAGGCCGAAATCGCACGGCGAAAAGTTTATTTTTCAGCCTGAACTGCAAGTCTTTCCCCATTCAGACCGGATTTGAACAGCTCTCTATGTCGATCCGCTGGCGAGTGATGGCCATTTAGAAAAGGGCTGTTTTCCAGCCCAGACTGGGGTTTGGGGGTGCTGAAATTTTCACCAACTTTTGGTGTTTTGTCCATAATTTCAGCTACAGATACCCTAGAAAGTCATTCAAGGGCTCTGAAGATGCGGATTTTGGCCTAGTTTCCGAAAAAATCTTGAGCCATAATAATGGCCTAATGGGTTGTGGTCCAGGGCCAGGTAAAGGTACCCAAAAGAACTCCCATTGTGGCGTTCCCCCCCGAAAAATCCCCACCGAAAACGAATAATTGTTTTTTTCTATTTCGACTACAAGACTTGCAGAATCCATATAAAGTTTGAACAGCTCTCTAGCTCAATCGCCTGGCGAGTTATAGGACTGCAAATCTCTGCATGAAACGTGACTTTCGTGGGACTGAAAGGGTTTTAAACATTTTTGTTAGCTAGCAAACTCAACGCAACTGCATACAAACGCATCCGGTACAAGAAAATTCAGCTTTCCATGGCTGCCGCTCAGAGTAACTCATTGATTACATAAAGGGCAACGCACACCAGGTTCAATATAACATTCCTAGCTTTGAGGCACTGTTACGAAAAAACATGTACCTGTTTCTCGAAAGATGGGGAAAATCTGACAACATATGGTTGCATGCTTTGCTGCAGTCAGATGGTTTGCATTCGTCCCTATTCTTTGAACACTGCAGTTGCATTTTACTCTGTGAATGAGTGATCGAACTTTGCAGTGTCTGTTTGATTGACGTACGTCATGTCACAAGGCAATCGCTTTTGACCTGGACTCGACCAGTTTAGGTCTTGGCGCCCTATTCCGCAGTAGTGCTGCAACAAGTCTTACGTGTTAGCTAACATTAGTGTTAACAATGTGTCCGTGAACCTGTGGTTCTGCCTTCAACGCAGTTGCAAAAAGTGTCTGTAATCCTGTGATTCCACCGGCTGCAATGCTTATAAAACGTTAAGTTTTGTCTGTTTTTTTTCAACCTGCGTTATGCAGGGTGTGTGGGTTATACTGTGGACTTCGTGTCTGGTCACAAAAAATAAATTAAATACAGTAAAAGAATATCCAGCTTCCATGGCTGCCCTCAGCGCTGCTCGTTGATAACGTAAAGGGCAAGCCATCGCGCCATAATAATTTCGATTCCTGTTTCGTCAAAGTCTATTCATCGTAAGTCCGTGTTTGCTCAACTCAGATAAGGAATACAAAACTGTAATGCAAAGGAATGTCAAGCGAAACTGCAGGTAGTTTCCCAAGCAATCACAGTGTTTAATTTTCTGCGCTGCTGCTTTTCTATTAACCCCGCATCTAAATTTAGCAGTGGAAAATTCCATGCCAGAAATGTGTGACTTTGGCCACGTAGCACGAAAAACGAAATGTTTTGCAGAAAATGACAATGTCCAACTTATGGGAAATCCATGTGACTTATTACAATTTTGCTTTGAGTGAAATCAGTTTCTAGGCTTCGAAGATGAAATGATTTCATTTGATATCAGGCGCTTTTCAGCGAAATATTCCTTTATTCATGGGAAAGATCGCGAAACATGATCATAAAGCCAAATGAACTAGTTAGTCATTTTCAAAATTACACGCAACCTAATATTGCATACTACTCTCAGTGGTTCAGTTATACGCACTCACCTTACACAGTGAGCTGGACGAAAAGACAAACCCGCGAAGTGCTTTAGAGCATTTGCAACAATCAATCACTACTTTTTCAATGATATCAATATCGGAATACTGTCATACTAGCAAATATAGCTTAACACATGATCTGCATTTAGATGTTTGGTAGCTGGTTTCTGGAATATTTTGACTGGACTTGTGGAACATTTTTTTTACAAAATTTGAAGACAATCGAAATTATGTATTGTTATATGTGGCAAATGGCAACGATTTTTCTTTTCGTTTGCATTAACAGCAAACGAAGCATGGTTCGTTTTATGTCTCTCAATAAAAGGAAGTCAGTGCGAACTGCTCCAAAACGGCAATGCACTGGTGCTTGACGAGAATTCAAGTACTTAGATGTGGTATTCATGAGTGACGGAAGACGGAACAAGGAGATTGAAACACGGATTGGTAAAGCAAATGCAGCTCTGCGTGAGAGCCATCGCTCTGTGATCACAAAAGAGAGCTTTGAAACACCACATACTGTCAGTTTATAATTTGATCATTTTTCTCATCCTTACTTATGGTCATGAATCTTGGGTATTTCTGCAAGAATANTATCCCAAGTGCAAGTGGCAGAGATGCTTTTTTTGCGAATATTTAACGATGNGACACTTCGCGACAAATTGCGGAGCTGTGAAATTCGTAAAGCACAGTATTTCCTACCACTTTTCCGAATCGCAGAGCAGATTTGCGTTGCCTGCGTTGCCTAGGCCATGTGTCCAGAAAAGAATATCTAATCAAGCCCTCTTGGCTACACACATATGAAGGGGCACAGAGGTTCTACAAGGACCAGATGTGGTGACTACTTCCACGACCTTGCTTGGTCTCGTCTAGTAGGTGACGTATTTCGATCCCTCCCATGGTTGCACTGCCCCTCAAAACCTCCCATGAGGAAAAGCGGGCATGAAAATGAATAAAAAGTTTTCGTCGATTTAGGACTTTCTCTTTTGCAACCTAATTAGTACTTTATGAAACCCCTAGCGTTCGATATTAGGAAGGATATTTTTAATGAAATCAATTTATTATCTTGAAATATCTGAAAAGTCAGTGCATACGAAAACATACAAGAAAATGCTGCTTTTATGTCTGGTGGATGGACATCTCACTGATGTGCGGCAAGCCCGTAACGCCATAATATTTTCGGTTACTCTATGATCGAAAATCGACTTTTCGGGGCCACATGTTCTGTTTTCCCGCTGCGCACATGGTGCATACACAGGCAGCGATCGAAAGGAATGTTCCCTCGAAGAAAAGCTTGGGCTATTTAGGAAGGACCAAAGCTTTTAAATTTCTGCGCCGCTACCCCTCGAGTTAATACACAAAAATAGAATCACTTCAAATTCAATGCGATGGCGTGCGAAGGTGCTTGACGTCATTGCCACAGTACGTGAAACAAAACAGCTTGCAGAAAATATCGTTGTCAAAATACAGTGAAATTCAGATGATTTCAAGCGAAATATACTTTTCGTAAAACTGCGCTTAAAACTAGAGTAATGCGCATTTCTGCGTTTGTGCAAAAATGCAATAACCTGTTTTACTGAGGATAATAGTGAAAGTTATATCCGGAACTGTTTCATGGTAATAACGATGTTGAAAAGAAGCTGTTGTTCCTGATTTAATTAATTTTGTTATGATTTCTCTAATGATACAAATTTGTGATGAAATAACAAAACAAGCAAACCGAATGTAGCTTGCATACATTTTTGATGCTGTCCTAGAGATAAAAATAATGAACCTGCTAACGGGTGCTAACGTTTATATAATTGCTAGCAATACTCATTCTCTGGGTCTATAAAACAACCTTTGAATGGTCATTTTGATTTCATTTTCAACTCAGGTTTTTTATTTACTCCTACCATGAATGTGCTTATGTGTAGGAAAGTTCAAATATAAGTTTTGTAACAAAATCATAAAAGTTCTGCACAGGGGCTTTACAATTCCTGATGCCAGCAAGAGCAATATGCGTGGTCACATAAAATAACAGCCTGCTTCCTCGTGTTAATCTTGAACACTGTGCTCGCTACTGCACTGCAAGGATATACGCGCTGACTTTCCTCGGACGTGATAAGATATTGTTCTGCTTATTCCAAAAATAATATGTTAAAAGCTGATAGGCCACAAATTCCAAACCAATTGCAAATATTGGAACCAAAGCAAGTTTAAAATGGGTTGTGAAAAGCATTGAAAAAGTTAGACGGAGCTGATGTGAACTGACGTTATGTGTGTTAATATTGCTGCGCATGAACGAAGAGACAAAGCAATATATTTGGTAATCAACATCACTAAAAAGCACAGGGGACCTCGCTGAAGGACCTCAAGGTTCTCATTGCATCCGGCTCAATAGCAAAACTTCCCATCACTGCATCTACATGCGCAAATCCACGATTTGCACATTATGAGACCAACGTAATGCAGAGCATGTTGAGCTGGCTCAGAAGACTTAAGGTGATGGAGCAGAGAAAAAAAATACTACTGCTTCCAGGCAATACAATTTTGTTCGCTTGCAAGTTTAGCAATTTAAAGGTCACTATGATCTCAAGAAATGCTTGTATCCGTGAACTTGGCATACAGTTGTATGAAACTGAAATGCAAGTGTTTCCCACGCACAGAGTATTTCAAAATTCAAAATTAAGTTTTTGAAATGATGAAATAAACATACTGTAGAGTTTCAGGGAAAAATACATTTTTAAATTTGCAACCCACTACGCAGACTGTTCAAGAACACATGTTACAGCCATGAATGCTCTTAGTGTTTACAGATCATACAAACTAAGCCTGTGAATGCTTCAAGTACAGGCAGTAAAGATGGGATGTTTGCGAAGGGTCTACGGCGTGACACTTCGCGACAAAGTGCGCAGCTTTGAAGTTCGCACAGGAAAACCCAGTGAGTATGAGCTTGATTTAAGCTTTGATTAACGTTAGCTTTCAAAATGTAGTAAGTTATTTTTTGATGATTTAAAACCAAAGTGCAAGGATATGCAAAAATGAAGGCGGTTGGTTGGTTTTCCATCGTGTCTGTAAAGCTTTTATTAAGATGCTATAGAGCTAGCAAAATGCATAGCTTCAAGCTATAAGGCTGGCATGAGAAATCCCTCATGTTCTCAGTCGCAAAGACCAAGAGAAACGAATCATCGAGGTATGGTTATTGTTTCAAAGAAGGTGAAGGTAAACTAATATGCTGTGCAGGTGGCTGAAGCAGATGGTTTAATCTTAGCTGTGTTGAAATAACAGAGGTTGGAAACGATAATCTTCTTCTAAACAAAAAGTCCATTTAGAATGGTCAAGATTGTCAATTAATGCAGATAAAGTATTCAGTACCAACTCCCATTTGTTTCACATGATACAAAAATATTGACGTTTTCACATGACACACAAGCTTGAGCTATTCAGGGTGATAACTTTCACGTGCTATAAAATTCACCTGCTTCACGAATTTAAAATTGTAAAGGTAATATTACAAAATTTTAAGGATTTTTTGTTTTTCAAAATACATTTGTACTTTTTGAAACGCTTAACGTTCGATATTACGAAAGATAATCTAAGCTTACAACAGTTCGTTTAGCTTGCATTGTCCTAAACGTAACTGGATGCAAACGCAGACAAGAAAATGCTGTTTCCATGGCTGGGGATGGAGGAAATCATTGAATCATGCTCACTGTGGCAAGCTCGTTAACGTCACAAGAACTTCAGGTCGTCTTTGTTCAAAAATCAACACTTTTCAGATCAACGCGATTCTGCGTTCTCGGTACGCAAATAACAAATGCAAAAGTTGTGATCTGAAGCAATTTTTCGGCCAAAGAAAACTGTGGCCTATTGCGCGAACGGTCAAAGGTTTTAAATTTCTGTGCTGTTACACGTCGAGACCCTCCACTGTTAACACAATTTCATACTATAGCTCGCGAAGGTACGTTACATCTGCGAAAGCAAGGGGAGATGAGCGTCACAGACCAATCGTGACACTCCAAAATGAGTGCAGGAACCGCCTATTGACGAAACGGAAATGAAAATCAGTAGCAAATACCCTTGCACAAATTGATGTAACCATTACATGATCAAATATCTCGTCATTATCTGTCATTTCTAGCTATCACATGATCAAATATCTCGTCATTATCTGTCATTTCCAGCCATTACATGATCAAATATGTGATCATTATCAAATATCTCGTCTCGTCATTATGAGTAAAATACAAAAATTAACTATTTGCACAACGCGAGACCAACGAAATGTGAAACTTTTTGAGCTGACCTAGAAACCCTCAATCTGATAAAAGAAAGTTCATGGTATTGTATCCTTTAATGCCAATCACTGTTGGGTCGGGAGTGTGAAAGACATGTCAAAGAACAAATTTTGATGCCGTAATTAATATATGGGTTCGTTACGGACACCAAGGTAAGTTATCGCAAAATCTTAATGTTTGTTTAAACTACCTATATTTTACCCGGTAGTCAACACAAGAGAATATCTTTTTGTAAATATGATATTTAATTCAGAACGTTAAGCATTTCACAAACAAAAGTACGATAAATTAACGCTGTCAAAAGAACACTGATTATTTGGCTAAATAAAGTACCCTTTCAGTATACAAGGTCCGTTCGAGCAATACAGGTGCTTGAACCATCACTTCGAAGAACGATCGTACTTATGTCGATCGTACTGATCATAACAACGTTCAGATGAAGGTCAAACGTACCGAACAAACGTTGAGCTTGTAGAACAAACGAACAGAACTTCGTAGTGTTTGTAGAATGAACGAACAGAACTTCGTAGAGTAAGTAGAACGAACGAACAGAACTTCGTAGAGTTTGTAGAACGAACGATCATAGCATGGTACAGGTGACCAAGCGTACATTTTTTCAGTTCCAACGTTGAGATCCATCTTCGAGACCACGAGGTAGTCTGAAATCTGTGGGCTTCTTCCCAGTATATTTATAAGGTAACGGGTTCTATCTTGTATTGCTACCACCAACAAAGTGCATCATTTTTAGTTTATTCTTTATGTCTGTGATTCCAAGGTGTTCTTAACGGGAAATTTAATTACTTAGTTTACTTATGATAGCTTCGGTTCTACACTGTTCTGGCGCGTTTCGCAATTGCCGGTGCATCCTGATTTCGTCTTGTCATTCGCTGCATGCATCGCATCGTAGAACCACCCACTTCCTTAATTAGAGTTGGCTTGAGGGCTCCGTTTTGTAATCTCCTGTCAGTCTTGTACCTCCCGGTGCTTTGCTCTTCGTGCTTTTAATCTTGATACTCTCTCGTCGGCTTCCTTCAGCTCGCTAATTAAGCTTCCCAGTTAATCTTGCTTCATCTCTTGTTTTCCAGGTCCTTGCATAGACTTTGTTTGCATTTCAGTTCGTCTTGCAGCATTTGTGCATTCTGCTGATCGTTCCATCACGGGTTTATCATAAGGTCATTGCCTTGCTGCTTAACATACATATTGTCTCATAAGAATCGCTCACTACGTTCTCCTTTATGTCATTTGCTGCATATGTATCATAGGCTTTTTGTTCTGTGTCGCTTTTTATTGGAATGTTTGTCAAATCTTGTTGTGAACAAAACTTGCCCACAACACCTGTTATGATATCTACCGCATTTTTCAGGCATTTTCAAGCGCTACACATTGCGTTTAGTAAGCTCTACGGTAATAATTTTAGCTTTTGAAGTTGCAGTATTTAAACGTTTCCATAAATGCTGCATGATGTGTTTCAGGAAACCAGGAAAATTTTAAAAAGTTCATGACAAGTTTACTTTTTCATCAGCATCCTGGTGTTTATAACCTCTATTTCTATCTGCGTTGTTGATTTTCATAGAAAACTTTTGAGAATTGCCAGAAGATAACAGTGACCCCGCCATAAGCTGGATCGAAAAAAAGATAATCTTGACTACATCCAGGATCAAACGCCATAAATAAAGGTCAAAACGAGATGCCATGTTCTTCTCCGACCTGATTAGATTAGCTGCACCTTAATAAAAAGTGGCATGGGTCAACTGCTCCCTTCCCTACAACCATGGGTGCAATTTTATTGAAAAATGTGGGGGGGACAGTTTGATGTAAAACCAATAGAGTCATCGGGCCGATGCGAAAGTGAAGTTTTGTAAATAGAGATTCCCAATCTTGTTTTTAGAGGTGTTTTCAAAGCAACACTCTAATCACGCTTTGCTTTATCCCTGCAAATGATTTAGAAATTAATAAACTTAATTTTGTTGTTGTACATGGTACTTTAGTTCAGCTTGGTTGCACTACTATCAGAATATGATACAAACAAGCACAGCAATATAGCAAAACACATCAATTGGGTTTTATCAGAGCTGTCAGTTGGAGTGCACAAAACGGTGAATCGCATTGGTCGCATGTGCATATCACTCTCAAGTAGAACACATCGATTTTCATGCATTTCATAAGTGTGGGTTACAGCGNGATTTGATGTCTTGTTTAAGTTGCTNAAACAAGACATCAAATCTTAAAGACGATAAATTGCAAAGGTACGTTAAAAAGACGATAAATTGCAAGGNACGATATATATATTGCAAGGTATGGTAGGTAAATATTTATCTTGCACATTTCCGCTCTTTAAAAATGCTACAAATCTTTAGCTACCCCCATCTCTAGCCAAATCTCCATTGATATCCTCTACCAGTAGCAAAAAATGTTTGGCCAAAATTAGCGT
>JGI24158J21664_10010556_pt1 | contig 12319 bp, 5 predicted proteins | sample Ectturendosymbi3_FD_21664 | JGI IMG/M metagenome (IMG submission 21664) | reverse complement strand
CTTGCGTTCTCTTTTTTCTTTTCTCTTTACTGCGATGCATGTTAAAAACCTAGCGCTTTGCGTGTGGGAGTGAAGACGTTACACAATACAATACAACACAATGCTGACCGTAAAGGGATTTATGGAAACACAATGGTAAAAGAACTGACAAGCGCAAACAACGATTATCACTGTGCCACATAGGATTGGTGAAAGACAGTGGAGTTCATCTTGTCAACCAACACTAGCGTTTACCAACCAGGTTTTTCCGAACCCGATAACCGTTTCTTTTGGCTGTTTTCTTTTATAGTACCGGAAAGCCGTTCTTGTTCAACCTACAAACCCGGGTATTTTGAAAAATCTTGAATTGCTCTTGATTTTAAAAATTAGTAATTCTAATGACACCGAGTTGTGGAGTGGCGCGTGTGTCGACCGAATTAACACGTCTGAACTTTCAACTGTTATGAGGAGGTAGGAGTGCACGGGTTTTGCTCGCTGACCACTGGACGTTGGCCATTGGTCATTTATGATTTCGTCCAGTTGGCCTGCTTATTAAATGGACCGTGACGTCATGTAGCATTTAAAAGGTGTCTAATCGTATGGTCACTGGCGTGTATTCACGCATCTGTTTGACAAGTCCAATTCCATGGTCACGTCATAATCAAAGGCTAGCTTTATAGTAACTTTAATTTTTGCTGCCCTAATGAAATGTCATGTGAGCTAGTATGTACTAGGTAATCCATTTGCAAGCTGTTTTGTGTTAGTGCATTTAGAATAGCGATTCTTAACTGGAGGGGCAAGCCTCTCTAGTGGGGAGTCAATAAATTTCTAGGGGGGGCAAGCTCTTAGGCGCTTTACGAGTTAGACCTGGACAGTTTTTGAACAGCAAGTGTTCTATCCAATTTACTTATTTTAAATTCAGGAGGGCTACAAACAAATAACAATTATTTAGGGGAGGCGTAGTAAAAGAAAGGCTATGAACCACTGATTGAGAAGCAGTAATTCTTTGCAGAAGCGATTCGTTTATTTTTAGTTTGAAAAAATTCCTAAAAATATGTGGCTTATCTTTAGAAGCGAATTTAACTAAATCTTTAATCATATAAAAATGGCAGACATTAAGTTTCAAGACGTTAGTAATCAATAAAAGTCAGAAGTTTGGTGCCACTTCGTATACAACGAGGTTCAACAAACGCTAATGTGCGAATTGCGCTCCATTATATTAATAGGTCGTTCAAGCACCGATAGTTTGTTCAGCCAATCTAAGCACAGAACCCATGCTACCATGAGAGTGAAAACTGCAAACGTTTTCCGGTACAAGAAGATCAGTGGCGAAAATAGAGGTTTGAGCTAGGGGGGAAAATGTGGCTGAAAGGAGCCCTCTGGCCACTGTAGGAGGCCCACTAGCCAACACTAAGAACAAGTTGAGAAATGATCGTGAATTCGGATGTTGATAGCTATATTAAATCCTAAATCACCGGGAAAAAACTCCAAAAAAGCATCAATCTACTGAAAACCCAAAGCATACTAAAACCAAAATATAAGCTAAGTGGGGGCTAGGTTTTTACATTTAGCTTGCCAGGGGGCGATTCACCCCTCTGCCCCCAGTCAGTTACGCCACTGAGGAAGAGATCCGATCACGAATTGTGAAAAAAAAGTCGGCTACAAAAAAGAAGCACGATAAGACTCTGCTTGGTTTATTAATATTTCGATAATAAAATACGCATGGAACAGCATTTAGTACTTTCAAAATGATATTATGTTTTTATCGCGCAAAATCAGATTTATATCAAAATCCTAAAAAAAAACTTCTTTGTCTCACTTTTTTCTCAACCACCCGACCCCCGGGTTTGAAAATTTTGTTCCGAACTGGAAACACTAACCAAACCTATTTTTTAAACATTTTGACGAGTGTTAGAAAATAACAGCTGAAACAATAGGTACATTCAGAAAGACAAACAAGCACGCACGGAACACATTGAGAAAAATAACAGATGAATTAAGCTTGCCAATGTGCACGAGGAAGTAGATCTAATTTCATTGGGGAAATTCGGTATGGTCAAAAGCTATCAAATTTTGCAAGGAAGCAAATGTTCAAGCATAACTAATCTTCCTCGTCAGAGACTTCGTATGTGTCTGCAGCGTTGAAACTTTCTTCATCACAGCTCTCTCTGGATGCACCAGCAACACCACAACTTATGTGCGCATTGCATCCTGCCGTGATGTCTTCCTTCATCTTAATCACATGCTCCGGAAAAAAACACTTGTACCTCCTTGTAGATTTTCTTTCTCTTTTTCATACAGAACGAGATGTGCTGAAGAACATCTGCAACACAGCAGAGCAGTATATCAGAGTAGAAGTTATAGGCAAGAAACTCGTTTACTGACACACTTTGCTGGGAAACACTTTGTGTGATATTGCGTATGTTATGAATGTTGCATATTAGAATTTCACACAATGATTGGGTAATCACAAAAGTCGAAGGGGACATGTCATCCCTGTCCCTCATGAAAAGCGGTGCTTAAAACTTAGGGTTGATTTCCATTGGGGCACAGTACTGCTCGATTTCAGCATGCAAACGAAGAGAGACAGACATTTTGCGTGTTACAGTATGATTGTTCTTGCGAGAAGTTGCATATCAACGAAATTATTGGTGCTAAAGTACCCCCGTGTTTGCCTTGAAATCAGTTTTTTAAAGATATTTGCTATTTGCTTGGGCGAAAATTGTCTCGCAGTCCCCACACCTCCTTCCCCAGCCAAGGCCAATTTTACCACCCCATTCAATAGTCCTTTTAACTAGTGGCGGAACCAGAGGGGGCAGTTTGGGGCAACAGACCCCCAAACGTTTGTGGCTCCCCGTTGAATGGCACCCACTCTGGTGCCCATCGAAGTAGAAACAGAGATTTATAAAATAGACAAAATTAAACAATGCTTCACATTTCGTTAAACGTCAGGATTTACGTCAGGGGCGTAACGAGGGGGGCAAGGGGGCACAATTCCCCGGGCGCCAAATCACTGTGGTGGGCGCCGAAAAGACCCAACAATGTCACAAGCACTTTCTTGAATACAGTACATTTGCTTCCGAAAGACCGTAGGTTCGAACATGGAGACGCCAAGCTTGTTTCTTTCCCCGGGCGCCATCAAACCTCGTTACGCCCCTGATTTACGTATCGGATTTTAAGCCAACATCTGTTATCTAATAGATCAACAATGCTATTGTTTCGTAATAGTTCCAGTTTTTTTCGCTGTTTCCTTGCCGCGTGAGAACTCCTGTTTTCCAACTTTCCCTTAGGTGCTAATCACAAATGCCCTCAATTTCGATTAACACAGTTCTTGTCTTGCCGCACTGGGCTACGCAAAATTAGTCTGCTTTTGTCACAAATTTTGTTTTTTAAATGCCTAATAACAGCCTTGAAATGAAAGGCAGTGGTGAATATAGGAATGCACTACGGAAAACCTTTAACTACGCAAGATTTTAGAAGCTTTCAAAACGAAAAAACAGTGTCAGTTCAGGACTGTTGTCAGTGCAGTCCGGTGTCCACAGCATGTCGGCATCGAAGTTTAGCAACATTAAGGTGAGTGGTAGAGTTTCTTCACGGAACTAAGCCCGTAACTGAAACATAATGCTGGGGGTAAAAAGCTATAGGCCAAGATCATGGGTCTCAAACTAAAATTGCTCCGAGGGCCAAATGGGACTCATAACGTAACCCAAGGGCCGCATTATGAGGCTGACGCAAGAATGGAGGTACATGAACCTTACTAGAAACAACTCTTACATCTTATTTCCTGCGAAAGGCGTCGTGAATTACAGGCGAATCATTTCTAGCCGTCTCTACGTTTGTTTAAACTGAACTTGTTCACTCGTTAGGCGAGCACTTCAAAACACTTGTAATAAACTAAATAACGCATATGTTAATTATTTTAGAATTCATAAAAACTATCGTGGGCCGCACAAATATGCCCTGGAGGCCCTGGCCTAGATGTACATTAGCCAACAACTTGCCGCTTTTTAGAAAAAGTCGATTGAGCGTGCTTTATTCGCTCAAAGAATAATGATCTAACAATGCAATTGTGCAACACCTCACTCCCTCAACATGGACATCGCAGAGTATTATCTGGTAGTATTGAATTACTACGTGGCAGCACCACGCGCCTCAACAGACCATGGTACTTGCGGGTACTTTGGCTTTGGGGGGCAAAATTTTAAATTCTAAAATATTTACGCCACTACACCACGGTAAGGAAAACGAATAGGAAAGTTTAGCAGGATGATGATTCTGCTAAAGAAAACTGTCCAAACGTATCGGGCAGTTTTCTCTGACGTTTTTTGAATCTTGCCCGAATTTACCCCCCCTCCCTCGTACGCCTATGGCTCTAACGCAGAAACTTTGGCAAAATACCGGCTATCTACACCTTCATGGAATGAGTAACGAGGTCATGACAATTTCTGCTCACCACTTCAATATTTGCCATCCAAAATTTGGTGAGATGATGGCGCATTTCGCCCCAATTTGGCTGCGCGCCTGGCAACAGTGACTGATGGCTATGTGGTTTTGATCTTTTTGTGGAAATTGCAAACCCGTAGACAATTCACGCCGGCCACGAAAAGACAAATTTGGCATGGTTAGCAAAATCTGCAACTGAGAGATAATTAGCTTACTGGTTCTTACATCATAGCGCTTAGGTCACATATTTTTTTAGCAGAAAAGCAATATTCTGGTGAAAACTTTAACCTTTTACTGGTGACGTTGTGTTAGCGGAGGTTCGTGGGTTTAAATTGGTTGTAGGCTGATTCTCATCTGTGTTTTCTGGCCTGGCTGGAGAAGCAGATCCATCGCCAGATCAACAGCATTGGGCAGTGGCTTTAAACTTGTTTGAGGGGCTTGTAATAGTGTACAATGAATTGGATAGTGGCTTTATCGAGGAGACTAGATTTTGACTTTGGATGTATTGATTGTGAATATGTGGGTTTCAGTCCGCCTGCTCCCACTTCAGTCGAACAGTGTTACAACTTTTTTACAACCTGATATAGCGGAATTGACGCTTTATTCTTCACATCAGCAATCCAGTGTCGAAACATGTGAAGTCAAACACTTGGTTTGAAATTCTACTTTTGCTAGTGGCGTTTAACTGTATTTTAGGGCAATACGTTTTTATGCCCCATCCCAATGCAAATTTATCACGCGATTATGAGACAGTTTTTCACGATAGCCAGCAGAGCTCCCAAAAATGGGAGAAATGTCGTAGAAAATGCCTTTGATTCATGTTTAGTGTTTGCATTGCTGCTTCAGCAATAAATAAGTTTTTCATGTAGGCCTACATGTTACAGCATAGGCTTCGTCTGGAAACGTGATCGTCATTTCGCTGTTTATTAGGCTCTTATCGTAGGAATTAAGTTGTGGAACCTGCTTCTTCTACTTCTAGGTAGGGCGGGAATACGTTTCAGACATTGTTTTTTCTGATTTACGGATAGTCAAAACAGTGTTAAACACTACCGCGTAGCATGCCTTGGCTTAGGACAAGGGTCACCAACGTGGTGCCCACAGGCACCAGGTCGCCCGCAAGGACCAAGTAGGTCGCCCGTGGTCCTGTTCTAAAAATAACATTAGCCTGATCAATCTCTTCACACGAATATCAATACTAAAATAATTTACGGTAAATTGAGCAATTTTTTTATTTCAGAAGTGTGTATCAAACTAGTAGCCCTTCGCATTAATCGGTACACAAGAAGTAGCTCACAGTTTTGAAAAGGTTGGTGACCCCTGGCTTAGGGTATAGCTGTCAAATACATTTCGTAGATGTGAAAGATTGTTTGGGACACCAGCAATGTTTTCAGTCATGTGTAGCTTGTTAAAAACAAGGCCCAATTTTGGGACCAACTTCAAACGTTTTCTAAGTTATGGATACTGTATGAAGAGCGCTTTCAAACTGTGGTGATTCCCTGAAGGATCGCATAGTTCGACCAACAAAAATAGGTACTCGCTTAGCTTACAAATAGTAACCACTTTTTTGTGATATTCAACGACTGTCGCAGACAGTGGCCTAGCCAGCCCAAAAACTTTTGGGGGGCCAAAATGTTCGATTTTAGGCGAATAACACTATTTTGTTGGAAAAAAACGCCTCTCAAAGCACAAAATCACCATATTTTCCAAAAATTTGCGGGGTGGGCATGGCCCCTTTGACCCCCCCTGGCTACGCCTATGCTCGCAGACAACCTAACTAAAACAAGTGAAGACCTTTTCGGTGCCCCCCTATTTGACTACCCACCCCAAACCCCTGGTCTGGATCCCCCAATGCTTTGAACAAAAAACAGACATGTCATTCGACTGCAGATTAGCAAACGTTGCTGCTCGGATAGTTCAAGGTTTATATTGTCCTCCACGCAAAATTTGATGGAAAAACCTTGCATGGAATCACCGAAATATTCAAAGCTAGATTAATCCTTTTCCTCCTATCGTTCGATCCTTAGCAACGTCCCACTTTGCATGCAAACCTGTGAAAGTCTTCCATGCATTGAGACTACTGAGAATATCTTTGCCATGCAATTTCATACAAAAAAAGTACACACTGTGCCACGCTAAGTAAGCTGTGTTCGAATGGAAACAGCTTACCTCTCTTCGTTTGCATGCCGAAATTGTGCAGTACTGCGCCGTAGACGCGAAACACAAAAATGAAACTTACACTAGTGTAGTACACTTACTCTCAAAGTTTGAATAGATGGCATGATCTTTAAATGACGTTTTGTTCCGTTTTCTTGATTTTCTGGGACCCGACCAAGAAAGTTGACAGCGAGTTGACGCTTGAAAAATAGACTTGCAAAACTGTGTACGGTTGAGCGAAGAGATCCTGCTTAGATGTGAGCCGCAATCGATCGATAATCCTGTTGCAATAACAGAGTAGGCTACTGCAAGTCAGCGTAGTTAGCATAAAATCAGCATTGCAGAAGTCCCTAGCTTACAATTATTGAAAGTACTCAATTCACCTTAACCTAACAGTTTGTTACATTATTCCGGTCATATGTTGTTACAAAAGAAAAAGCACGGAGCTTCATTTTGTACCTGTACGTTTGCAATGAGCTTTCCAATTCCTCTTCATTAGTGACGGGACGAAAATCTAGTGGCGACGTCTTCGTTACTCGCTGTTGTGACAGTAGTAAGATGTCCACTTTCCGAGATACCACCAGCAGCTCCGTTTGCATTGATTTGATGGCAGTGTACATGACATGTCGTAACCTCGGATTTATTGGAGCGTTTTCGCAGATTTCTGTGGTGTAGCCAAAGCGTGGTTGAGACGATTCACTGACTAGTTGCAAAGATCTTCGTGGTTGGGTCTCAGAGCTAACAAAAATTAAGCACTGTTAGTCAGCATACACAAAAAGTGGCTTTCCTTCAATTTTCCAGACAGTTCACACAATATACTGGCTTTCGGAGAACAAAACCAACACATACATTAAACAATCCTTTAACGCCCGCGCTGGCCACTGCAGTGGCCGGTATCAAAAATCAAGTGCAGCAGAATTCGCCTATAACGGCTTCGGCTATAACGAGAGTTCGCCTATTACGACGCTTTTTCGTCGATCCCGGCACAATTCCTTTCCTTTACGTGCATTTCAGCTTGGCTGTATCGTCATTTCGCCTATGGCTAGTGGCGTAGCAAGGGGGTCCTGGGGACTTCGGATGGCACCTCCTGGAGAGCGACAATTTGCTGATTAAAATTTAATTTTGGAAAGTAATTTGAAAAGCATTACCTCTTTATAATTTTTAAATAAATTTTTAAAAGTTCTAACTTTTTTACTTTTTGTGTTTAGAAGACCTTCACTGGTAGGCTAGCCTAAAAAATAGAAATGTGGTTGTGGCGTGAGCAAAGTTTACTGAAAATCTGGGTCAATTCCAATGTCTTAAAATGCCCCAGAGTTTGTGTTGAGTCAGGTATTATTTAAAATAAGCCTACTTACATGGCAGCAATTGTCCCTCAGACTCTGCACCTTCCTCTCAAGCGAAAGGCATTTCCCCAAACCCCAGTAAAAGTCCTTTGAACAAAAGATTGAGATGACATTCGACTAGCAAATATTACTGGTCCGGCAGATCGAGGTTTGTACTGCCCCTCTACTCAAAATCTCATAAAAAGGCCCCGCATGAAATGACGGTAAATAGTCAAAGCATACTCAGTCCTTTTTCTCCTATAATTTGATCCTTACCAACGCCCCAACGGCACATCATTACATCACGTGACACCGAGGCATTGGCAATGAACATTTCGTGGCACGTCGCGTGCTTTTTCAAATGTTCAGAGCAATATTTTCAATAAGTGCCACAAGCTGTAGCGTAGTCATTAGATGGGTTTATCTACATTTAATTTTGGCGGTTGAAGTGAATAACTCTGCAAAGGTAGGTTGCTCAGTTTCAATAGTGCTGCTGTTGTTGCACAGTAATATTCCAGTTAAGTTTGTACCCGTTTAAGTTATGTTTGTGGCCCAATCAGTAACCAAAACAGAGGATCCGTGACCCACCTACTGCGCAATTTCTCCATAGCGGCAACTTTTGCACATGCACAGAGCACAAAAAAGAAAAACATTTAGTAACACAACGTTCGCTACAACCAATGCGAAGGCCGAGCCAGTTTGTTGTTAAAGCTATGCCACGTCACCTAACCTCGCAGTATTCAAAAGAAAATATAATATAAAAAGAATTAGGTGAACCGCATGAAGGGTGTCGTGTGGAACTAACGTGTGTTACCTTTCAAGAGTAGAAAAATACGCAGCTTGGAGTATTGCACTTTCGGTCCAATCAAGACTTGGTGGGCAGATATTTTCCCTTTCATCTAAGTATGACATGTGCAGTGTATTGCAGGTCTCATCAGCAGAAATGTTATCCACAACTTTAATTTTGTAAGCCTTGGCTTTACAACCCTGGTATGATCCTAAAACATAAAGTATGTCGTAACAGAATCGAATAATACTTGAAAGACAACAAGCAGTGCTTTCACAACTGCTAAACCATAGACAAGATATTATGATGAAAGATGGCATACCTGAGTGGCATAAGATTGTTCACTGGTAAACTTTCCATTTGCTGTTGGACCGTGCTTCATCTTTAGCCATGAAGGGGACACCTCCTCAAGCTGGGGGCTGTCGACACTTCCTATCTGATATCATCCATTACTTGCAAACAATGTATGACGATTTGACATCAAATTCAACGCAGACAAAGTCCTTCATTGTATTTTTAATAAAAGAATGTTAAACTCCTAACACATTCCGAAAAACAAAAGCTGTCATGTGCACACAATACACAATTTAACCAGCAATAACTGTATATGGCTGAACTACTGTATTATATTCTCGCCACATCTGTATTTCTTCAAAAACTTGACTGTCACTAAACGCCACCTCCGACCACCGCGTTACTTTGTTTTTAGCAACACTGCAATATTTTTGCACTCTAGATTTGGCCCTCACGAAACCAAAGGTATTGTTAGCAAGCCTGCTTCAAATTCAAACGCGACACGCGAAACTATTGCGCAAGGGTTGGTTGTTCTGTCAAGAGAATCCCAGACATTGCGTCGCCCGCGATTGAAGTGTCGCGCCTCTGTTTCTCGAGGAGCGACGCGCTCGCTCGTTGCAGGAGTTTCGCTTAGGTTGCCTGGGCATTTGGGGTGTGCGACTACGGAATTTGGACCAGCTACAAGCCGATTTGACCGATTGNTTCCAACTTTCGGTCATTGTTGAACATTCAAAGTTTTGTATTGCGACATTCTAAATTGCTGTAACACATTCGAATGTTACTAAGTTAGTAACTAGGGAAAGAAAACGCAAAAACTGGGCAAAAAATTCTCTGATCATCTGTAAAAATGTGCATGAATTTCAATGACAGAATCGTATGGTCGATAAAATCTTCAGATAGCACAGCAAAAACTTATCCAATGTTGCAGCTTGTTTTCTAAAACAAGAGTGTGTTATAGCCTTTTGTCAATCCCGAAAGCAGCGGAATTTTTGGTCGGAAGCGGCCAAATTTTAAAGCTCTTATTTAGACAGAGCTAAACTTATCAAAAATTTACCTCGTCAAGCTCAAATTCACTTAAAAATACTTCATGAATATTCACGGTGCTTCCACCAAGAGCGAAAAGCTTCAGAGTAAGTCGCTTACGCTGTGACAAAAAACAGCAATTACTTTCCTTTTTCANAAACAACTGAATAAAGANACTTGAAAGAAACCAGTTNNAAACTTTAGCATCATCATTCAAACTTGGAACACGCCACAAGCAGAACTTGCAGTTTGGTGTGAGGTGTCACAGTGCATTCAAACACAAATTAATATTTTAGTCGATTTTAAATGAAGATTTAATTTGAAAGTTGTTTGCCATTTTGGACAAAACCATCAGGACAAAACCGTGTTTGATTCACGAGCAAGCTTTGTAGTTGGGTCANATTAGNNAAGTCGATTAGAGGATAAGCCCGTTCGACGCTCATGACTCATNTTAAACTTCTGCTATTCATCGTTAAAAACGATATATCGATCTAAGCAAATGTTTCTGGAGCCAAATAATGTCATAGGTATATGGTCAGTGGCGTAGCAACTGACCATATACCTATGACATTATGGTCAGCGTAGTATATGGTCAGTGGCGTAGCAAAGTTAAGTGCCGCCCGGAGCCGACCATAAAAGTACCGCCCTTTCCACCCCTCAAATTTGCTTACAAAAATTTTGAATGGAAGTTCATGTTTCGTGCTAATTCAAAGATATAAGGATTAATAAAGCATCTTCAAAATCGCAATCAAACATTAACAAACTGAAATGTGTCTTGTTTTTGATTGTCGACTATGATTCTTGCTTTTTCTGCTTGTCGCCACCTTTCTCATTATTAGTTTTCTATTTTTTGCTTTCTTTGCATAGGCATATACGAACTCCACAAGTTTCGTCAAACTTTTCCGCCCTGTTGGTTTTTAAATCTCCGATAAGGCCACCGCATGACATTTTAATACTTTACTCATTCCAGGGGATCAAACGGAAAAATTAAGGGATGTGATGGTAGCATATCTACCTTACAAATGTAAGCAATTATGTATGTCAAAATTCCTTGTAGTATCCCTGTCTTTAACTAAAAGTAGTATATATATTGCGTATAGCAGCTTATATAATCAGTCTGATAATATGATCTCAGTTATGTATAGAACGTTTCATTGTTCACTTCACGTTTCAGTATAGTGGTTTAATCCTCTTAGAATATGTAGAAGATTTCAAACGTTAACTCTGTGGGCACATGCGCGGTCGAGCCCTTTAAAGGTGCAGGGACCCATTGTGAAAAAATATTTTAAACAGGTTTAAAACAAGCTATGGTTGAGAAGCGCTTGTTTGCAGTCTTCACCGCGACTTGCGCACTTGGTCTAGCTGTTGTGTTGGACCTTTTCCAATTACACGTGCTTATTGTTATCAGGTCCGGATTAAGCGGGGCAACGGAGGCAATTGCCCCTGCCCCCCCGCTGCAAGGGGGCCCCCGTGATGAAATATATTTGTTTCAAATAAAATACTCGTATGAAAAATTGTGATTAGCGTTACAAGAATACAACTCTCTGTTATGTTCCTATGTTGCTTTAAGTATCTGGGCGCCCAACCAGTGGCGTAACTAGAGGTTTGAGCCGGGGGCAAAACATACCTTAAGTTTTTTCCTAACAATTTTCCTAACTTTTTCCTAACAATCGTTCTTTTGGCGTAGGTATGACTTTCTACTCGTACATCACGCCTATTGCACAAGAGTAACGAAAACGTTGCTATTTGCGTGCTAAAACTAGTGGTTGCTGACTATGACTACTGTTTAGTATCAGTCAACGTTATCACTGGAGTCTCGTTAACATCAGATTGCTGTCTTTTCCAACATCAGATAACATCAGATTTTTACGTTACAGTTTTATGTAAGCTAAATGCTTCTACTAATAACCCTAACAAAGCGCGATTACCCTCGTTGAATCCGAAATAGAGCGAAATAACGCAATTGAACGGAGAAGTCGTTTATAATTCACGTAAAATGTTAGTCTCAACGCAGCGAACAGAGCTTCTTTACTTTGAAACGATAACCAAACACACATTTGGGTAAGAAATTGATGAAAGGAGCTTAAAAATCATGAATCTGACTTATTTTCGTCCTAGAATGAGAGGAAATGTGGAAAACAAAAACAACAACCCAGTCAGCATCAGATTTGTCGACAAAACATCAGACATCAGAAATGTATATGAGAACATCATGTCTGATGTCATGTTAATATATCAGAAGTGGCAACACTGGTATCACTTTCAATCAAAGGCGCAGCCAAGGGGTGGCTGAAGGGGCTCAAGCCCCCCCCCCCCC
>JGI24158J21664_10010555_pt1 | contig 12319 bp, 8 predicted proteins | sample Ectturendosymbi3_FD_21664 | JGI IMG/M metagenome (IMG submission 21664) | reverse complement strand
TTTCCAGCAATACTAATTGATTCAAGCATCAGAAAAAAGTTTTGAGAAAGCTGTGTAACACAGATTTGATCTATATTTCAGCAAAAACAACGTTTTTGTGTGTTTATGAAAATTTGTTACTTTCAATTTTGTATGTGCTGTTGTTGTTATTATATGCCTTCTGTATATATATTTCTGACCATGCGGGGTACTTCAACTGTCTCAAGTTAAAATAACATTTCTCAAAGACTGGCTTTTATGAAATGTTTTCGTGGTGGCCAACGAATGCTACTGTTCACTTAGTGTCCCTAATATGTGATCCAAACAAATGTTTTATCGAACAGCTTACACGCTTTGAGAGACAAGAATCATTAGGTTTCAAGACGAGATGTACCTGGTAATGAATCAGCGTGCAAGTATTCAATATTCAATGCTTTAAAACGGAATGCAAGCTTGGCGAGGTCTTAGAAAGCAACGGCAGTCTGTCTAAAGTTGTATTTTCAGAAATAATTTTGTTAAACACGCCTAATTAAAGGAAGTTATTTGAAACAGAAAAAGTGATATTAAGAACTGTCAGCGCATTTTAAGAAATGATTAACAGTTATAGAGATGGTTCATGACAATGCCGTTGGAGTTATTCTTCAACAGTAGGCTATTGGATCAGGGGCGTGTCCAGTGAGTAAAGTTAGGGGGGCGGGGGGCGATTTCAGTAATATTTGGTAGTCAAGTCTCATATCAGCTTCGCTACTGTAAGAGAGATGAAGTATACTTCACAATTGCAACACTGCTGTGGCAAGAGAATGGACGATAAAATGTCCTTTTATTGCAAACACGCCTATTTAAGGGAGTTATTTGAAACAGAAAAAGTGATATTAAGAACTGTCAGGTCAATTTGAGAAATGATTAGGTACAGCTATGGAGATGGTTCGTGGCGGTACCGTTGGAGTTATTCTTCAACAGTAGGCTGTGGGATAGCCAGTGAAATTCTGCACTACCTTCATAAACACATATTTCTATTTTTTGTACATTCTAAAAAAGACGACAGCACCTACGGTTACCGCCTGTGGGTATTAAGATTAAACACTTTTTTATCATGTAGTTATAACCAACGATATTTCTAACCAATGATGATATTTCTCTGGATTGTGTTTAACCCAAGCAACTCAGACATTTTCCAACACAGCTCGTGCCTCTACGAGAAACGTGAGATTAATCTCGATGCAGGGGTGGATCCAGGGGAGGCGACTGGGGCGATCACCCTCCCTAAAACTTATGAAAGTAACATTTTTCACCATGATTTTGTACAATACAGAAAGACACTTCACTGCCAACGGAGACTTGACTGCCAAATATTGCTGAAATCGCCCCCCCCCCTAAACTTACGAGTTGGATCCGCCCGATGTCCGAATAAATTTAAATCGTAAAATTGAAATAGTCTGCGCATCAACACATTTTGCTTGCTTTAATTCTCTTTACTTCAACAATTTTTAAAAGACAGAAAACAATAATTTTTAAATGGCCAAGATGTGTTTCTTAACATATCTTAAGAATTTGGAAGTAGGACAGAATATTTTATTTAAAACGAATATATAACTGTAGAAAACGTTAACTGCTGCAAGTGTACATAATTATGAGAGGATGGTATCGGTGAAATTACCAGGAATAATAGCTTCCTCGCTCAGATTTATTTTATATAATATACTACAGCTTAGGTATCTAGGAGATTTGCAAAGAATTATATCAAGATTTAATTCTCACCGTTCATCGGCAAAGTTTTGTAGCGCCGTGAATGCATACTTGGTTTTGCCTTCAGTGCTTCGTTACCCTGTGTGACGCTGAAACTCTAGTACACAAATACAGCTGAAGAATTAAAACTTGTATAAGTTCAAGAGGTTTTCTAAAAGGCGGCTATACAGCAAGAGTTTTGAAATCGTCTGCGCCAACAAGAAAATCCCATTTTACTTCCTTCAGCGTCACTAATTTTTGTTTGACCAACAGTGCATCACTGGTTGATGACAATAACGACGATCGCTAGAAATCAGAAAGGATTACGTTATGCGAAATTCGGTATGCTTTCGTCAGAATTGGAACAACCTCCATATTTATGTTCGCTGTGTAGCGGTCGGTGTGCTCAAGGAAGTAATGAACGTATGCGACTCAGTGTAACGAATCGACACGTGTAATCAAGGAAGGCATACGCGCAATGGCGCAGCCTGATGGAAAGTACGAGTTCGACACGGTGCTGATGAGAACGTGTATATCCCTGTTAACAATGGAATGTCGAAAGAGGAAAACGGTGCCCGTGTCGCAAATGAGATCAGCGAGAAAACAACAGCTGAAACATTAAGGAAACACACCCAGTAATAGCAAGGCACCAAAGCACGCTGATCGTGGCGAGGCTAACTAGAATTGAAAATAACTATAAGCAGCAGGACCGGTTTTAAGCCGATGTGAATGATTTCTTCCAATCGGGTCCCTCGCCAAAGGAGGCCCCGCGCTACGCATACTAACCAATGCAGACGTACACTTTCTATTGAAGCTGCTTGTTCATATTCCAGGCGCGGGGTCCAGTGTTTTTAAGGTGTTTTGAGAGTCGAAACCGGTTCTCAAATTTTTTCAACGGTTTCTCAAAATACAGTATAAACTCGCTTTACAACCACCATCCACGTACACCAAAACCTTGTTTTACAATCGTCTTGGTTTTCAGATAAAACAGATGAGGTCACTCAAAGATTTTTTGCAGTCAGCAAGATCAAACCTTAAAGAAACCCTGATTTGTAAGCGTGGGATCCGTTACCAATGAAAATCCAAGTGAACTGCGCTGTTGTTAAGGCCCTCATCAAAATTCTATATCAAGAATGGTCATTGTTTTTACTATTGTGCAGCCAAGTTTTTTCTCTAGCACCTCGTTAAGGCTGAGAATGCTTAAGTTTTGAAGCTGTTTTCTGTTTCCTTTATAAAGGCGTTTCGTATTTGGCAGGTCAGGTTTCAATAGTTGCTGCAAAATATTGTTCGATAGTTGTGGCTGTTTCAATATTTACTACTACTTGTCTTCAGAAGGTAAAGTTTAGTTCGTAATTGCAAATGTATGCTGCTTGGTTAGTCTTTCAATAGCGTTGTTCACTTTCCCTCTCGTAAAGATTTGATAAGGCAACCTGAGATTGACGAAAACGTTTGAAATAAACCTAGTTTTAATTATGAATGACTAGTTCAGGTGTGCAAAAAATAACAGGCTCATTAAAAAATTACTAACATTTAAGCCATTTGCAAAGTAACAGAAATGACATTTGGTTGAAGTGAAGTAAGCCTCTTGATATTCTTGTGGTGATAATTACATCATGAATTACTACCGAACAAGGATTATGGTATCAACCCTACACAGATCGCTGTCGTAATTTCTGAGATACAGCTTAAGAAATAAAATTACAAAAATCTAAAATGTTGGAAAGTGGAATAACTTTCGTGGAAGTTTGAGGTTATACTACAGTACTTGCCTGCTTTGAAAAATTAAAAAGCAGGTGTAAACTTCAACGCCGTTGCAAAACATTATGTTTTTTCTTTTTTTGTGAATGTGCGTTGTGCAGGAAGTGCGTTTGTGCTATGGACGTCGTGTCTGCTTGACAAATACATTCATTCATTCCTGCATTCATTGCGAGATTTACAATCACTTTTGTATATTTCTTTGGTGTTGTAAGAAAAAAGAATTATTAGCCTTCTCCGCGACATTGAAAACCTGTTCTGACAAGCGGATTTTCCTCATTTAATCAGTGCTCTATTACTATCAAGTGTTTTTTCACTGTAACCATTTTCCAGTGGTAATTGTAGTGATAGGCAGGTGTTTTGTTTTTGGCTTTAAAAGACGAATTTGGGCTATGTATTTAAGACGACGTGATGCAACTACAGGCCCTTGGGCCGGATGTGCTGGCCCGGGGAAGTATTCATGAAAAATCTTCAAATCTGACATTTGTTGTAAAGCGTGTGAGCTTACATTTATCTCCCTGAATTTCTCGCGCTGGATAAAGTGCATACGCATAAGAACAATGAATAATACCTTTTCTGTGAATCATTATTGGTTTTGTTTTATTTATTTATTTTGCGATCAAAAAGGAAGGTGCGGCCCTCCGCTAGTTTACCTGTCTGGATACCCTCTACGTTTTTTGGGTGACCTGCGTTCGTTGTCTTGAAGCGTGCATCTGGTGCACTGAACTCAGTACTGCCAAATAAATCTGTCAATGTTCCGCTAAACGCGGCCTTCTCAAAGTGGCCCCGCCAAAAGAGGCCAGAAGCTAAGCCAAAATAAGACCAAAGCATAAAACAAGAAAGGAGTGCTGGTCATGTACTTTTCAGCCACTGAGGGTATATCCTGAATCCGACACCACATTGAAGATGGCGACAACGTAGTAGGCATCCAGCCACGTCATGTTATGCCAGATAGTCAAAGATGAAGTTTATGTATGGGAAGTGATATAGGTTGTTTCGAAGGTGTTGATTCTGACAGAGAAAGGAACTTCGGAGGATGGTGCATGTGAAGCATACGTGCACGTTTATTCAAAATTTGGATGAAGAAATCATCCTACGACTTACCCAGATGTCATTAGTCAGAATGTTAGGGGCTAACCTGGGACTATTTAGCCCGAATAGGACCGCCTGCAATCATAATAGAAATTTTCCCCATAAACGAAAATGATGGCACACGGTTTTCTAAGTTTTACGGTGAAAGAATACCACCAACGGTGAAGCGGTAGGTCATCCATGGTTAGTACTCCTGATCTGGAAAAATATAATCATTTGTTACTAATTCAAACTTTTGGGGTTGTAATTTTTTGATTTATTAGATTTTACGGCACTGTCCATTGAAGTCTCTTCTGGAGGGGTCTTGGCGTCACCCTTCGGGCCCCACTTTTCTAACATCACCACTTTCTATCATTACGCCACCCCTCAATAATATCTCCACAACACTGAGTGGGGCACCGCAAAAATGTTTCAAACAGGACCCCGCACTTGCCAGCGCCGGCCTTGTTTGGGACTTTATTTTAAATCGGCCTACCGCACTTCACGGACTCTGGAAGGTGAACATGATCAAACGGAAACAAAACGCAGTGGAAAGCCTCATAGAGTCTTCATAATCTTTAGTTTGAAATCTGTTGACAAAAGCAACATTTTGAGAATTAACAAAAGGTTGGTTTCTTCGGAAGAACATCTTCCGGAACATTATAATTAACTCTTTTGACATCATCAAATTAACTGAAGGACCTGGATGAAAGGTCGAGACTAGAATTGGAACAGCAATAATGGAGCCATCACTGTAGAAAGCCAAAAGAAACAGGCCTTTTGTTTGAATGGTGTATTCTACTTTTACAAGAAGATTGATTTCAATTTCTAAAGGAGTGCACCCCGATACATTTTCTTAAGCCTCTCTCTATTGCAGTTGGATTGTAGGATGCAGTTTTTTACTGCGTCATCCTCAGCAGAACAACCGGTTAAACTTCTATCGCATTGTCTATCCCACGAGACAAGTGAACTTCCAGTGACTTGAAAGCTTTTCCTTTGTTCTTTTAACCTTTTCTGCGCTTCTCTAAAGTTACCGCGTGATTTTGACAAACCATCAATTTAAATGTGGCAAAGGCAGTGCGAATTCAATGTGCGGTTTAGCTCAATGGCAAACTACTATCTAACTCGTCTATAAAAACTAGAATGTGCAATAATGATTAAACATTGGAAAAGATGGAACGTAACAAAGCAGGCCCGTCGTCAGGTTTCAAGGTTTGAGAGGGAAATTCCCTTTTTAGAGTGGCGAGATTTTTATTTTTAGTATATGTGTTTGGAACAAATGTTTCTAGACACAACAAATTCTGGATGGCTCAAAAATTTGTGGGGGCACTGCCACCAAATGCCTCTCCGTTGCTGCGGGGATTTAAACAAAGCCTGCACTGTTGCATAGAACTAAATGCGACCTTGCAACTCATATTAGCAAAGACACGTCCGCACTCCTTCCTCATAGCCCTAGATTGAAACACATGCCCCTAGATTGACAAAATTAACTCAGCCAGTGCTTCTACTGGACGACCAAGAACAGGAATGTTAAGAACAGTTGAGAGAGATTGCACAATCCATGAAAGCCACAGGAACAAACATGATAATACATGGGTTACGAAACCTTTGCCAGAAATGAGAATTGTCGAGGGTTCACAATTTGTAGACATTGCAATCTTGAAATTACGGCTCAGTGACAAGACAGGTACAGATCTACCAGAAATTACTTGTTAATACGCTGTATGCGGTCGGTTGACTGACAGTGATTTCAGATATTTCCTGCGATAAATTTGAAGACTTCACCTGAAAAAGCACATGTGAAAGACGTTAAATGTAAAAGTAAACAATGTACTGTAGTTCTTTCATTTGCAACCACGACAATTAAATGCATCGCGGTTACGTAAAAGAATCATCTTGTTTTAAGCAGTGCAATTAGTTACAAATTTGTTTCAACTGCACGAATCAACTGAGTGGACTGAATTATCAAAACTTTCAAACTTTTGATTCAAACGAGGAGTGATTTCCGGAATACATTTGACTATTGGCACAAGAGATGAAAGTTAAGTAGCAAGTGCATTCTGTAAGGAAAGCTAATATACCTTCTGCATTTCCAGCTAGAGAATTGATTCATCCACATTGTGAGGCAAGACATGTCCTTGCGGCATAAGTAGAAAGCGGATCTGTACGCAAATGGCCAACAGATATTTGTTTGTTAAACAATAATTGTGCATTTCACGGTCATTCATTTTTAAACTTAACATGAGCACGCGATAGTCTATCATTTGAAATTTTACTAACTTTAACCGTAAAGCAGCGCATGAACAAAAACTGCCCGGACCCAGTCCAACCACCAAAGGACTCTGTCTGTTTCCGGCCTTCACTGCATGACGACTCTTATTCGGATTTATAGTCTGTTTGAAAGTTTGTAATTTCTATTCGTTGGGAATAGCTTCGTTTCCGTCTCATCCTTATTTTGTAATATTCAAGCTACTCATGTGACCAAAAGCTAAACTCACATTTTCTGACTCAATGTGAAAGAACATATCAGAACATATCAAATGTCACGAATGCATGCGTTTTGTTAAACATCGTGCTAGTAAACTGACAAAATGCAATTGTAATCAATGCTTAAAAATCTAACATTTCAAAATTCATTATGTTCTTTATGTTTGAAACTCAAACAATTGTTTTTTTCGTTGCTAGTGAGCGTGTTTCTATTGATGATTTGAACCTGAACGTTTAACGCATTTGCTACGATTCACATCATGCCAAAACTACCAACCCCGTTTACCTGTAGTGTTTACAATTTTGAAATAAATTGTATTTTTATTTTTCATCGCAGATGATCGTCTATTTTCATATTGGTTTTCGTCAGTTGTTGAAGGAAACATCATACCTTGTTTTGTTTACCTTATACCTATTCAAATTCAGTGCCATTGTCTTGGGTGAAAGTAAGTGTAATTGCCCTTTACTTTTTCTTTGTTAAATATGTTTTTATGCTTCTGTAATATCAATCTCTAAGAATAATTGTTTAACTAATTATGTAGCAAACTGGCCTCACATTTAGCCTCCGCAACCAACAATCATTCACGCAACACAGCTGCAGTTCCACGCAAACTTGTGTACACGTGAAGAACGAATTAGGTGAAAACGTAAACAGTAAAAACTGCCTTGTTTTTCCGGAAGATCACGACAAATTCATTCCCAAGTTCCACGGTCAGTTAACGCCTCACCACGCGGCTGGTAAAATACTGAGGACACGAGGTGTCACGACAAAGTTTCACAATGGTTTTTGCCGCAGTAAGCAGGGACACAAAAAATATTGAAAGAGGCGGAAAAATTCAACAGATTATCCTGCTTTAAAGTACCTGGCTGCAACTGTTGGAGAAAATCATGGGTGTTGGGATCAATTTAAAACTCTGCGAATGAACCCCAAGCGCCACAGAAACGTCTGAAGCATTTGTAAAACAAGCGTCTGGCCTGGGCACCGGAAAAGTGGCAAATTATGATCAGCATTAAATGTTTAACATTACACTGTTAAGTTTCTATAGTTTTTGCTTCGATCCTATTGTTTGCAAAGATCATTGAATCTTGTTTGTTTTTCAACGTTTTATAACTTTGGAGTGGTTTTCCAAATTATTTGATAAAGGTATTATGTGTTAGCGCTAACAAACATCTGCGTGTTAAGTTACTCTGGAAATTCACCTTGATGCTTTCGTTATTGGCTGACGACGTAAGCAAAAAAATTGCGACATACTCTCTTTCTGTAATAACAGGATAACGTCGCCCATAAAAGCGGTAAAGGCGAAACAACGTTCCATAAATTTTCAACAAATCTATTTTTTTTGTCTCCTTGCGACAGCCATACGAAATAAACCAGTCTATATTTTTGGTGAAACTGACTAGAAAATGTTTCGGTAAACACAAACCACACTTTCATTAACACCTTTGTCAGAACAGTATAAAAACGGCTGCTTCGGTAAGCAATGCACTGAGTTGCTGCATATACGTATATGCGAAAAATAGAGCTGCAAATATCGAACACATTATTTTATTTAACGTTTCAGCTTAGTCATAAGCTTTCATCAGTAATATAAATTAAGTACATCAGATTCTTACTTTATTACTTCATAGAAACCATTATGTATTAAATAGCAGTACGGAATAGATGACTGCTCTTTACTTTTTTTCACTGTTGTATTTTGTTTATATACCTGATGATTGCTTGTGACTAAGCTGAAACGTTGAATAAAAATAATGTATTCGATGTTTGTGGCTATGTTGTCCGCAATAAGAATGGCTGCTCCGTTTGAGAATATGGAAATTTATTTGACAAAGTTGCTTGCTACAAACGCTAATACTTCTTTTTGACATTCCCTGAAAAAAAACTCAGAAATAGCAATAAACACCATTGAGTTAATTTTTCAACCAAGATACCACACATTAAAGTTGTACTTTCGTAGAAACCTGAGCGGTTGACATTCACGTACAACGGGAGGTTTGCAAAAACGTCTCTGTCCCACACTAAAAACAAACAGATTTTAGATTTTCTTAGACAAACTCAGGTTGTTAAATTGCGAACACACTGTTACTGTGGTCTTGGCTGTTTGCCGCCACGAAATGACGTTTCAACATCAGTCAGTCTGCGAAGCTGCATGCAGTTCGGCAAATGAGCAACTGTATTTCCGAAAGGCAAAGGATTTGTAACAAGGAAAATCTCATTTTTGTTATTAACAGCTGGATTGCTGCTGTACTTTTACAGCTCATCGTAACATATCAAAAGTCGTGCAGCATCATGTGAAAATTTTGGTTACCGACAAAAAGCATTTAAGGGATGGTAGCCGTTGAGGGTAGGAAAAGTTCCTATTTTCAGGCTTTCAACAACAGGCGTTGATTTTACGTTTCCCTGAAAAGTGCTAAAACTACCCACAATGAGCGCCACTGAAACACAGCAACTGTTGCGCATATTTCAAAACGTGACTGGTTTTCCTCTGAAAACAATGAATAGCAACAAGAAACACATTGAAACAGTCTATCACACCCCTAAAAGACAAAACCTTATCAACTTACCCATTCACAGTACTATGATCGATTGTTATCAATTTTTAGTTGTTCTGTTTCCAAATCACCATCACCCTGAGGCCTCACGCATTACTGCATTTCTGGAATTGATACTGAAAGCTATTAGTGCAGACTGTGCAAAAACTATTAGTGCAGAAACCTATTAGTGCAATTGATACTGAAATCTTTTGCAAAAACTGGCCAGATGAATTTTGTCAAGACAGCCGTCGAAACAGTGGAGACCTGTTCAGCTGGAAAGACCGCCTTACCATAACCTGAGAAACTATGAAGCAAAAACTAGTGTCTTACATTGTAGCGGCAAAGTGTGAAAGCACTTTACCCAAGCTTCTGCAGAGACACGGTAGCAATGACCCTTGAATATGCATTGGAGAAGCATTCCAAACTTCAACACCAAAGCCCGAAAAATCAGTGTCAAACTGAACAAAATTTTCCTTAGCAATGTTGTCACCCAATATGGAGACCAGTTATATAACCTAAAAAACAGAATTGTAAACAATGATAACGACTCTGTCTCACTGGCAAACAGTGCTGTACATTACATTCTACATCCGATTGCTGGTGTGCTGTGTGGGGCAGAACGTTTCCGCAGATTTATGTGGTTTGGAACTAACGTTTCGCCAAGCGTGCACATCCGATCAAAAAGATGAAGTTGAATTCCTAGACGTTAATCATTGCATAACTACTGACGAAGATTTTAGTTTTGTTACTAAAGACTTCGCAAAACCCACAGCAGAGGGAAGGCAGTTCATTAATGGGAAATCACACCACTCAAGTCAAAATTCAAGCCAATCTTATTCAGAGAAGTAATAAGATTGAGGCTTCTTAAACAAATGAAAGAAAACTACCTCAGCAGATTAAACCGACTCAAAGAAAGAGCGATTTGCTCAAACGTCCCTTTGGAAATGAATAAAGACATGATAGCAAAGGCATCAATTTGAAAGAAAGGCTACGTTCCCCCAAAATGCGACAAGAGAGATAACCCAGAGGTTTGGGCTACATCTTCTTTCACCTGCTAGCTTTAACAGGGAGAGGGAAAGAAACTTAAATCCAAAGGCAATGATAACCTACAAAAGACCCTATTATAAATGTGCAAATATTAACAGACTACAAGCACCTTGCTTTGAACAAGTGGGAAGAAATATTTTCTTCGAAGTGGATAATTCCAACCGATGTACTGCGCCTAAAATCAACGATAATAACAACTTATTCCAGTGTCGAGCGAAATTTCTGACGTATTATTGCTTTTCAGCTATTTTGCTTCTGAGAGCAAAGGAATAAAGTTTGGCAATTACTTTATTGATATTTTTGTGAAAATAAAACTTTTTGGTTAGATGCCAGACACCCACAAGGCACAGAACGGGAAAAACTATAACCACTGAAAAATATTGGACTTAGTCTCAGATATCAATTATTTTTCATTTTCTTACCCTGATCAATACCCTAACCCGACACACTTACCTAAACACCAAACCATAAACCCTAATCATCAGTTTTCTCAGCGTATTTGATAAGTAGAATATTATTCTGTGCATGCGCACATGGCGTGAAGTCAGAAATTTCGCAAATCAGAAATTTTGCTTGACACCTGTACTAATATTGTTATCCTTTCGAAGTTTACGCTGCACAAAGATAACTGAGTTTTTTTCTTGTTGGTGAGAAGGTCACTGTGACATAGCATTGGCCTTATTTCCACCTTCAAAAAAGCTCTCGAAGATATCCTTGCCAATAGGAAACGTTGACCACTTTGCCATTTCTTTCAGGAAAACCCATACACTACCTCCATAATAGCAAGTTAAGAAAACTTTCTTTGTATGCAGTGTTTGGAGTGAATCTAACCTCCCTTTCGAGCATAAACTGCAGGGAAATGAAATAACTATCCATTTACACTCAACATCGACAAAAAATTTGTCAATTTTGAATAAAATCATGCACTCGCCTGAACCTCAGTTTACTACTTTCAATCACCTCTTGGTTCAAACGTTGCAACATTAGCAAATTTGTCGTATTTGCATTAGTGTCAGAAAAGGTCACGAGGTGAGTCAAACTAGAATTTAAAAAATGTATGATATTCATTAATATTTGTACAAATTTGGAATGTGCGTAAAACAACGTACTTCGTACAGATCTGTGTCGCAAGACTGCCGAAAATGAAACGTCATCTCAGTTTATTATACATTGCCCAGCTGGGTGCAGTTCCTCTGGTTACGTGTGGGGTACAGACGTCTATACATATCATTCTCATGTTTGCAAAGCTGCCATACATGCTGGAGTTATTTCGAGTAAGTATAAAAATGTTCTATTTTGTTGATCGTACACGAATTCACTCGTACATTTCATAAAAGTCGCAATTGTGTGGTTCTGACGAATAGCTCTGTATGCCTTAATCTTTACGCTTTGTGCAACGAATTGTTAAGACATCACATTTATATAGTGAAGTAGCAGCATTTCCACAATCACATGAAGACTATTTTCTCATGGTCAGCCCAAAGAAAGTTATCCATGATCTTTGGAAGTGAAAATATTCACACAAACGTTTTTCGGGCAGGTTTGGGGAAATTCGGGAATAAAATGTTCTCATCCCCCAAAATTTCCCTGCTCTTTCATCTATGACAAAACCAATTTGTTTTGAGTTTTGCAAACTTCAACACATCCCTGGGAAGTGCTTTCACTCGTAAGGCTAGTCACAGCATGTGGACGTAACGATAAACTGATTAACGTTTTCGGC
>JGI24158J21664_10010554_pt1 | contig 12319 bp, 6 predicted proteins | sample Ectturendosymbi3_FD_21664 | JGI IMG/M metagenome (IMG submission 21664) | reverse complement strand
TTAAAGTTCCTTGCATCAGCAAACCTTTTCCATACCTTGACCAAGGTAAGCAGCCTGTACCATGCCCAATAATGCAAAAGAACTTAAAAATTCTGCAAAATCTTACATAGCAAACCACAGCACTGAAACATACAGTATCAAGCTCTTATTGTCACTCTTCCTTTCGCACACTGTAGATTGCACATGTCTAGACTAACCCTGTTGCAACAAAAATACCTCCTTGTCCTTGATTCGGTTAAAAAAAAAATAAATAATGGTATGAGGCTGACTGAGACAATCACCATACACAAGTCTTATTCTAAAATGTAATGCAAAACCTGAGCTCTTAGGTTCCTCACGGGCAGACGACACACCTGATCCTGAACAAAACTGATATACGGCCACCAGGAGACACAGTCAGAGCGGAAAGCATGCTTCAAAGACAACCAGTCAAGCTTCAGTGAACCAAAAGCGGCTCATTTCTTTGTATGCAAACCAAAAGAGTTTGTCAGCAAGTGTTTGGAGATTTTCTAAAAATGACTCTGACACGAGTCGAGTCGAGTCATTTGATAAAAAACGTGACTCGAGTCGAGTCATCACAGGAAACTGCTGAACGTGACTCGAGTCGTGTCGAGTCATTGACTCGAGTCACGATATCACTGCCTATATGACACAGTGCCCCTCTTTGTTTACACTGATCAGTTATTGTGCCATTGCGTTTTCATTTGCTCTAATGTTCGCTAATGGTTGGTTTACTGCATGCGATGACTGTTACGATGCTTCTGCTTGTCGGCTGAGTCATATGAAACAATAAACCATTACCATTACCATATGTGTTCGTACGTGTTCCGGAAAGTTTTTAAAATTACGATGAACAACATGTTGCCAGACAACATATCTCTGTCTCAGACGCTATCTCTGTCTCAGACGCTATCTGTGCTTAAAAGCGTACCTCACATTTTGTTCGAAATCTCTCGATTCGGAATAGTCTAGTTCAAAATTTTGACAGAAATGGAATCTGCATGAAACAACAAAGACAGTGATTTAAAATATGTGTACGTATGTGTTTCGGAAAGTGGTTTGAAATTTGTTTGAAAACTCGCTTTTTTCATGTTTCTGGGCTAAATACTCTGAAGGGATTTCTTTTATTCTGATAATTGTTTTGTATTGCAATGGTTTTTTTTCAGCCTACGTCTTCTGTAAAGATGGAATATTGAATCCCTTTCATTTGCTGTAAAGGAAATGACTTTGTTTTTGCTGATTTGTGAAGAAAATTGTTTTCTCCGAACCTCGCATTCCCCGAAAAGTGCGGCTGAGAAAAGTGCGGCTAACTTCACCTTGGTCTGGCGGACCTCTAGCCACTGCCTTAGTTTTATCATTACGTTTAGCGTTAGATTTACCGTTAGGTTAAGCGTTAGATTTAATGTTAGGTTTAGCATTAAGTTTAGCGTTAGGATTTAGGGTTAGCGTTAAGGTTAGGGTTAGCGTTAAGGTTAGGTCTACGGTTAGAGTTAAGGTTAGGCTTAAGGTTTATCTTTTAAGTGCTGTTCAACCTGTAATGTAATGGACGTTTAAAAGTGTCTGCCTAGTTAGCTTATATTTGGCTTTTTTAGGTGAATTCTGGAGTTTTTAACAGTTAATGTGACCTTTTTTACTCATGACAAACTGGCAACCCTGCATCATAGTGGCTTGCAAGCATTGAAAAGGTTTGCTAAACCCTAAACGTAAATCCTAAAGCTAAACTCCAAACCATAAACCTAAGCTGTAAACTGAAAAAGTTACAGAAATTTATGAAAAAAAGTGCATAAAAATTGCTCCTATGTACATTACATAGTATGTAGGAAGCCGAAAGCAGCGATGGTGAGTACCAAACTAACAAGCACTTCCACAGCAGCCATAGACAGTTAGACACATCCCTTCGACTGTGTTCGGCGTGTCGCTAGTGTCACGAACTCAGCATTATATCTGGAAAAAAGTGGATGTCATTCTGAATGGCAAAATATATCCAGCAGAGTTTTTGCCACTCTTGGCAAAATAATAAAACACAAGGCTGCCTACTTTGAATTGTCCAGTAGTGGGCAAAGCAAATTACATTACAAGTTGCAAAAATCAAATATTATGTCAGAATTTCAACTAAACTTTTAAAAGCATGACAATATCTGTTGTTGTTGCATGACAATATCTGTTGCAATAAAATATCAACAAAGAGAAAAAACTGTGCTGCAAGTAATTTTGACCTAATGATAAATAGACCAGGGGACTGCAACCTATGGTCTGCGGACTAGGTCCAGCCTGCCAAGCAAAATCATCTGGCCTGCAACCCCTTTACAAATTGTTGTAAATGCATATGGCTTGCCTAGTGGTGTTATATTGTATCAATCTGTCCTAATTACAACTTCTTGTATTACATACTTCTTATGAGGAACCACTTATTATGAGAAACTGCACTGTGCTATAAGTGCACTGTATGTCATATGGGCTTTCGTTATGAAAGGTGAAAATAAGGAATTAACCACCTGATTAAAAATTACAATAACTCCTACATGATAAACTGTAAGATTTATTAGTATGGCAAAGCCATACCTTGCAAAGTTTGTTTTTAGACCATGACTAGGGAAGGTTTGCCAACCCTTGTATTAGACTTTCACTTAAGGTGGTGGCACATTCAACATTATATTTTCAGATGTGTGGAACTGGAAGATATGTGGTATGTTTATATGTCAGTACTTAGTATTATATGTTCAGCTGTGTAGATTGACTGAAAAAATAATTTGGTCTGTCTTTGTCACATGTTGTGATTAGAAAGAAAGTTGACTATTGCAACATGATCATCAAAAAACTGCTTTGTTCAACCAGTCTGTTTTTGCTAGAGCAGCATGCCTACTTTCCACATGTTGTGAACATTTTAGTGTGCAGATCCGCTCCTCAAAACTTTCAGCAAGCATACTCTGTGTTTTCAAAGACATTGGAACATTCTGATCGCAAGGTTGTTCCAGTCCCAGTGGAAGTGATGTATGATGTCGTAGCTGATATTGACAAATACAAGGAGTTTATACCCTATTGCACAAAGAGTGTTGTTACATCGCAGACATCTAAAACGGCAAAGGCAAGATTGGCTGTTGGTTTTGGACCTATCAAAGAGCAGTATAATTCTGCTTTGCTGTTAAACAGACCATCTTATATTAAATCAATTTGTACTGATGGACAATTGTTCAACATGTTAGACTGCACATGGAAATTCGTTCCTGGTGATAGTCCACAAAGCTGTGTTGTTCAATTTCATATTATTTTTGAATTTAGATCACTAATGTATTCACAGTTGGCAACCATGTTTTTCAATGAAATCGTCAAGAAAATGGTCAATTCTTTTGAGTCAAGGGCAAGAAGTAACTATCAAAAACACCTTGAAACTCATCATAAGCTCCAGTGATCATGACTGCCTCTAAGCTTGTTCACAGTTGGCCTCAACAATGACAACATTTGATTACTTGCTTTTGGAAAGATTCTTCATTTATAATACTCGCTTTTTTCTTTATGCTTCAAAGTAGCGCAAATTGTTCTCTTTACAGTCTACCATAATTACAGACTATATCTAATTTTTATCTTTTTTTAGTGTAACTTGGCATTGAGAAAGCATAAGTTTTGTCAAACTGTGTACGTTTTTATTTCAACATATACTTTACTGAATTACAAGTTAACTTTGAAACCATTAGTTTTATCAACACCAGTAAACTAAATTCCCCCCATGTTTATTTCTAATGTAGAATCTGCATAACTTCAAAGAAGTAGCGAGTACACCGTACATGTTGTAGAAAGCAATGTTTTGTTGTTCGCATCCTAAATCAACAAGCTTGCTTTTGAGTTTCGATATTTTTAAATAGTATTTTTCTCAAGCTTTAGCTTTGTTTGCTGGAAAAAGATTTTATAGAAGCTTGTAACTCTGCTGTCTTATAATTTGAACTAAGATAATTTACAAGTATATTTATTAACAAAGTGTTGTACTGAAGTGAAATGCAATCCAATGCTTGCAACAGATCAATAATTCACTGACATAGTAAACATTTTTCTTGCTGGTATTGTTGAAAAAACTTAGCTTAAATCCTTCAGTGATGTATTGGTAATATTTATTTCAAAAATTGATTGATTTGATTATGATATAGTCAAATCGCTGCAATTAGCTCAACAATGCAAGAGTTTGAGATGCAAAGTTGTTGATGTCTTTGAAGTAGTGTGCAAGTGCAAGAGTTCGATGTAGGATGTGCATTTTGATAAGAAATTATTTATTCATGTTTTTTTTACTGAAATTCATTCAATTTAACAGATCAAAATTTCATGGAGGTTTTATTTCTATTAATCACCTCTTCAAATCTCAGACAAAATTAATTTCAGTTCAGTTAAATCAATTTCTTTTTAATATTATTTTACAAAAAAGTTGACTGTCGCATTTTTTGTAACCAGATTATGGAGCTGATCCTAGTGATGTCACAAAAGATAAATGTATTGCAAAGGTAGGACTAGCCATTGTTAAAGGGTTAAGCATTGAAATTTCATTGTGTTTTCTTGGGCAGTAACATTTTTACTCCTCAGGTTATGATAAAATGTTGTAGTGCATGCTACTTTTCTTTTGAAAGCGAGTGCATGCTTCTGCACTTCCATAGAAAGAAGTATGGTTACAAGGCTCTTGACCTCATATGCAAGGTTTGTGAAGCGCAGAGCTTTTGTTGGACCAGTATTGACTGCAGGTAACTTTGTGGCAACTTCACCCCACTGGTTGTTTTGAATTGCTGTGTTTATTTCTTTGTGTTGTTTCTAGGAATGCTGAACTTTGCAGGAGATATCATTGCTCAGAAGATTGAAAACCATCCCACTGGTTATGATTTCAAACGAACCATTGTTATGTCAGCTTGTGGATTCTTTTATTTTGTATGGGAATTTTTGCACGTATCTCACATTGTGTAACATATTAGATACCAATGCAGTGTGGGGATTTGTTTGCAATTGGGCCTGTGATTAAATTCTGTGACGCCTTTTTTTCAATTCACCTTACAACGGAACTTGATAGCTGTACTATTTTGCATTTTAATGATCATTTTGAAAGTAAAGACAGTACTGTGCTAGCAGTAGTTGTATGTTCATGTTTTTAAATTTTATCACCTGTAGCAAAGCTTTGTGTATTGTGTTGGGTTGCAGTTGATTATTTTGATATCAACCAAGCAACTTCTGCAAAATGTCTTGGATTCTAAATTGACCAAAGTGTTTTGAGAAGCTTCCTTCAAAATATGTATTGCAATGGTGCACTGAGTTCAACTTCTTTCAGCATAATTTATGAACATCTGCAATGTGCATGGTCATGGAGTAAATAAAAAGTTGTAGCAGTATGATAATAAAAATTACAACGTGCAACCTATTTTGAATACTTTTCTCCCTGTTGTACAAAAAAATTTAACCTCTTATTTTGACAGTTATGTTTGAAACAAAACTTTGGGATAGGTAATGCAATTACTGCACTATTATAAAACATGGAAGACAGATTACCTCCCTATTAGTGCAAATAGCAAACTGGTTAACAGGATAATATTTTCAACGAAAACCTGCATGAATGGAAGAATGCCAAAATGCTAGTTATTTGAAACTAGCATTGGTTCATCATCATTTTCCAGAAGTAAACAAGTCTGTGCACTGTTTTGGCTGTATCTGAAAAATTCACTGGCCTGTATGTCCTATTCTCTGCAAAATTTTCAAAAGCTTATATGTGTTGTATATATGCCCATTGAATCAACATCTTGTTTTAATTATATCAGCCATCTATATAAAGTCTACCGGGATTTTTTCATTGGCGTGCAGTTCATGAACCTCAGTTGCTGAATTTCCAAAAACATGAAAATGAAAGAATTCATTCATTTCAGGACGAAACAAGTTCATATTAAAAATTATAAGTATAGAAAAAAAATAATTGAGTTTTTTTGCAGTTGCACTGCAAGAAGGTAAGAACCAAATCCAATTTCACTTCTGCATTGCTGAGTAATGTGCTTACGTGGCTGATTTCTTGCTTATGAAATATTGCAACTGAGTACTTTGTAGCCTTTTGAGTGTTTGTATTATCTTTTACTGATCTGTTTCTTTGTATTTTGTGTGTGGCAGGGACCGATTCTCACTGGTTGGCTACGATTTTTGAAACACTTGAATCTTTCGGTGGTTTCGACTATTATTTTAGATCAGGTCAGGTGAAATGTTTATTATTCAGAATCTGATATCAATTTGAGTTTGGGGAAATTTTCATTGAATGTCCATTTTGCATGATTACCTTAATATGGAGTAAGTTCCTGGTCAGGTCTGCTTTACTTGAACGTCCCTTAAGTTAAAAACAAGCATTTCTTACCAAAACAATCTGATGTCAATTTGCAAGCGACAGATTATTTCTCTTAAGAGTGGCACTTTAAGGTACGCTGGATATCAACTGCTGTGCATGCCTAAGAACATTATAGATCTACAATAGCAGGTTTTTCAAAGGTGTTTTAGGGACCTGGTTTGGGTCCCCAGAATTGAAAATCGGGTCCCTAGAATCAGAGAAAATTGGGTCCCTAGAATCCAAAAAATCGGGTCCCTACAGGTCCATACCAGGTTCCTAGCATTGTCCTTAAAAAAACCCTGACAATAGTGATAAAGCACTTCAGCCTTAGTTTGGAAATCTTTTACTGCACACTTTTGCTTCTGTACAGACATTGGCATCACCAGTTATCACAGGAGGTTTTCTGTTCGTTCATCCTGTGCTGTCAGGAAAACATGTTGGTGAAGCTGCTGCCATTGTCAAGGATTCTTTTGTCCCCACCATGAAAGTTGCGTGGGCAGTAAGTTTCTGATCTGTCACGCTGTAAAAGGCTCTCTGCTTTAAATAGAAGTTTACTTGTTGCATGTTTGTTTGATTGATGATCACGTTCGTTTCATTGCATTGTGACTTGTTGCATTCCTGACTTTACATTGCCAAGAAAAAGCCAGATGAGTTGCCAGTGATCTAAAGCTGGAAGCCCTGTAGCTGTGATTCACTCAACACGTTGGTGGCATGTTAGAGGTTGAACAGTCTGAGAGACAGTTGAACTGTTTGAATGATAAACTATTTTTACTAAATGTGCACAGCCAAATGGGTCTGGTATTTACAAACATTGAAATTGAACTTGATTTGAATCAAAATCGTTCGGTTGCTACTGTGAAGCAAACAGATCCCAGCAAAAGCACGTGGAAATACCAAGGTAAATCTGATCTGAATCATTATGATAGTAACCACAGTGGCTTCAAGTTACTTCTTCAGGAAACACAGTGATCTGATCTGCCAATCAGATAGCTGCATTTTTGAAGTAGTTTGATAAAACTGTTGTGGTGCCTTTCATTACAACTCGGACTATATTCGCCTTAGCAAATGGCTCGATTCGTCACGAGTCCTGCATCTTGACGACTCATATTTTTTCAGTTAAAAAGCTCGTGTGCATAATTCAAAACTCCATGGTGACTCATTGCGAAAGTTCCAATAATATTGACTCGTCACATCGAGGAATCTCACAGCTTAATGACTCATTTCGAGCCATTTACTGACAAAAAAAGCCGGGTCATTTCAAATTTCTAATAAACACGAATCAACTGACTGACATGAGTCGTCACATGCCTGGCAGGCTGAATATTGACCTGGTATTCCTCACATGTGACATTTTTGTATGGTCTCAGGTGTGGATACCGGTCCAGACGATCAACTTCTCATTCGTTCCATTTGAGTACAGGTGTGTGTCAAGTCAGGGATTCTCAACTGGGTAGTCGCGGACAGTTTGCAAAGAACAAATAAATTTTCAGAAAATGTTGATGCTGATCTGATTTTGTATTCGTGTTTCTCTCAAGAAAGTTAGAAAAGGGCACTCGTCAGACGCGCACAGCATTATCGTCACCACGATTTGCACCATTTCTTGCTTGCATAGCACTACTCGTTTGCTAGAAATATATCTGTATTTTATAAATGTGGGTCGCCACGTGATCGCCATGGGAAAATATTATTCCCGGACAAACCAGTTGAGAACCCTGATTTAAGTAAAGCAAAACAGTAAACAAAACCGGTGTTTTCCTCTAATTTGTGGTAGACTTTCTTGATTGTTTCAGGAAATTCGTGTAACACTTGGTGAAACTTACTTTTTGTATACAGTACTATACTTTCCGTGCGTAACAGCTAGTTTTCATCTTCAGCCCTGTAATGTAGATTCGATGTGGCAAAACAAAGGTGACCTAGGAACAATGTTGTTCAGCAGGGCCTGTATAGTAGTTACCATCCAAGGTCAGACGAGTGTTTGATGTCTAAGCCAGTAAGGCAAGGAATCCATGTCGATTTTAAGCAATTGTTGTTTTTGGTTGTAGTTGTAAGAAAAAGTAGATAATTTAATGGTTTGTCTGTGGTGGAGAATTTTTATATTAGGGCTAACTCGCTGAAGATCACACAACTCGCTTTGTTTTAATAATGCAAAAATTACTTTTCTATTTTCGGACTGTTCCAAGCTTCACAACTTTGAGTTGCAACTGTCTGACCACCTCTACCCTGTCACGATTTTACGTTTTGATGCCGCAACCTGAGTTTTAGAAAGGATTGTTGCGTCTTCTGGTCTGCAAAACACGTCATTCACTTTGTAGCAAGTTGCGTTTTTATTAACTATTATCTGCATTTTCTTGGTCTGCATTAAAAAATCATCTCAGAATGGTGAAGCTGCTAAGATATCACCGCGTGTCACGAATGAACCATTTGTCCGTTTTGGATATTTCGGTGGCATAAACGAATCTGTTCTACCGCAGCTCCTTGCATCGCGCGCTTTTACAACTCCAATATACTTTATTCCCATTGCAAACGTCATGTTTATCGCAGAATATCCAAAATTTGTGGTTTGTATCCGCTTTCGCTTTGTCTGTCAGTGGTAATTTTTCCAATAAACATGCCCTCTTCGAATGAAGAAACGTTTACTGTATTGTTCTTTTTTAATTTTCGGGTCATCGACTCCCTGAACTGAGTTACCACTGATAGCTTCGCGGGCTAGATGCTAGCAAGCGGATGACGTCTTGACCTCCACATGCTTTCGAACAAGTTGTCGACGTTTCAGTCGCCGTGCCCTTGACAATCGTCTTGTGTGCTTGATCTCCACCCAGCCTGCCGTCTACCAACATCACAGCGCAAATAAATAAATGTAAACTGACTATTAGTCAGTGTTAAGGCTAAAGCTATGCAAGATTTGCGACATGTGCAAGAGCAGTGGGTGCGCATGCCATTGAGAAAACCCAGGCGCATTGACGCAAACAGGGCGTCATTTCCTGTGCATTTAATTTACGTAACCTCCGTCCAGGTGTTTAAGATAACCAAATACCTGCCCTAGGGTCTTTGGCATTAACTGGCCAGTAAACTGAACAACGCAATTTTTGGGAAAGAAAACATCAAAAAACAATTAGAAGCTCCAGGTTTGCGGTAAGCTTTCGAGGAATCAACCGACAGGGCTCTCCTTCTTTTACGATGATTTAAACTTGCATTTATCTGTATTAAAGTAGGGTACGTCAAATCGATTTCCTTTCAAAAAAATTTGCCGATTGATTCACTTGTTTGTCACCTATGCGGAGACTTCCTACCGCATGCGTATCTTATGGAAAACTTTTATGTGGTGTGAAACCACCGTACTGTTTGTTGGATACCTTATAATGATGCCACTACGAAACAAACTTATTTTTTGTAGTGCCGTAGTAATCAAGCCGCATGTGCTTTTGCAGTCGCTATGCCGATAGCAGCATGCTACTTTTCAGTTCTCACATACCATTGTTTTCCGACAGGATGCTTTACATTCAGAGCGTGGCTCTTGTGTGGAACGCGTTCCTAAGTTGCCGATCCAATCATTCTTTAAGACAGCAAGCAAGCCGCAACGAGAAGCAAGTGGCCTAGTCTGGTGGACGGCGGAGCAAGAGGGATTGGGGTTCAGGACTCCCCCACTACTTTTCAAGGAATGGCCCGAGATACAAGTGTCCCACACTATTTCACTGCATTTTTAGTTTTTTTCGTTGAAGTACATCATTTTCAAAATTTTGCCGAGTTCCTGTTCTGCGTAAGTCACGCTGTTTTTATTTCAATCTTGTTATATCGCTATACCGTACGCGCGTCCTTTGGTCTTTCACCAGTGGCTTGATACAAAACATCTCTGTGACAAACTAATGAACGGTCAGTTCGTGGTGAGGAAGTTCGGTCTGGTCTTGTGCACAGTTAAACTTTGAAATGCTGCGTACTAGCAAATACACGTTACTCGCTCCAAGAACTTGGCGCCCAGAGTGTAGAGATATAAAGTCGTACGAACGGATGTGACGAAAACATTTGTGGAAAGTTCTTTGATATTGCGGTCAGTATTCGAAAATGAGTACTGTTCTTGTTTACTCGAAATGAGTTTTTCTACCGCAAATTTGTTTCATGGAGAGCCATGTACCTTTTAGAGTTAGTGGTACTGACAAAATAAGAAAATTTCTACGATAAAATCACTGAGCATAGACGTGCGTTTTCGCGTTTCAAATCTTGTGCAAAAAAGGACATTCCGAGTTTGCGTGATCACCAATGGCGTCACACAACCATGATCTCATTAGTACGCATTTATCGGGCCCCGAATATTAAGTTCGTTCCGCAGCCCTTGTTTTGCCATCACTTCCTTCAAATGCTCATTGACACGTCTCATGTCTATTTTGCTGGTTCCACTTTTTCGTGCGAATTTCATCGATGATACCGCGGAGTAGGAATGTATCATGTCGAAATTTAGCGCTCCGTGAAGTTTTATCAAATCTCGTGAATCAAGAGCGTGTTTAAATGAGCGACATCAACAACTGCATCCAGTCTTTTGGACCAGCGAGAACCTCAATAATGTTACAGGGTAAAAGCTTCCATGCTTCGTAAAATCAACAGCGGCGCTCACCTCCGCTGGTGTTGGTGCATACCTGAGAGAACATTCTCTTGTGTTGGCCACTGTATCATGCATACGTTTGTGCCTGGCTGGTTTCGCCTACACCGAATGTATCGAAGGCTTATAACGCTGTGACGGTCGGTTCAATCCGATATCATGGAGTATAGCACGTACTGAAGACTTTTTCTGCTGTAATCATTATTTCTAAAGGGCGTTGCCTGGTTTCCCCTGCCTGTACTTCCTCTAGCCTGGATCGCCAGATATATGTCGCCCCTGTGCTGCTGTTGTGGCTGTTTGAACGTCATCTGTGAGTTGGTGTATTCGCTTCTAGCACTGTTTTGTGCTGGTTGCCAAGCTCCGTGCTACTGTTCTTTCTTTCATACGTTTCGTTTTCGCTGCCATCGTGGCGTTCCACTTGCAATCTTTTCACTCTGCTGCTGCTAAATTTCCTGCACAGATTCAACAACCTTCTTTCTGTATTTTTTCAATTCGATCGTTGAATATCCAGCCCTGCTTATTTAATTCTTGAAGCTTCAAAATCGCAATTAACAGCTGCTTCTACGCTCTGACGCTGGTTCTTCGTGGATTTGTTTTGACTTTGGCAGTTTCGTCAGAAGTCCGGCCTCGCAGTAACTAACTACGCTTATGAAATCTATCCTCCAGTTTGCTTTAAACGTTGAAACAAGTTTTTATGAAAGTTTAGCGTATGTATTGCGGCTACAACTATTTTTGAACGATTTTGCCGTTCTTGCTTGGCCTAACTCAAACCCAAGCGTGGATATAGAGCTTCCCTCAAAAGTTGAGTTTACTGTTTTTTTTTCTAACATGTGCCACATTTGAAAAACGTCCTGCATTGCATAGAAAGCTTCCATCAAATAAACATTGATCTGTGAATGTTTTGAAATTAACGGGGTCGAAAAATTTTTCAACCGACGGTAAAGGAAACGTTCTGTGATAGTTGGACTGCAACCAGTGGTGTAATGCGGCGTGCTCCCTACCTCAGCTTCTTTCTGAGCCTCGTGAGTCAAAGACGAATGAACAAGTGCTTGTGTGAGAATGGCTGACACTTTAGCCCAGTGGTTCCCAACGTGGCAGGATATTGATATTTAAAGGGGACATTGGAGCCGACTAATGAGGTCTGAACCCAAACTTTCGAATTTGATTTTTTATTTCATATTTCTTTTTCATGGATGCTGAGTTCTTCGGAAGATTGTTCAAACAAATTTATTGGCGTTTAAGGTTCTTAGCTAAAACGGAGTTAGATTTATATATCACCAGCTGAAACGGAGTTAGATTTAAGGTGACCCAAAAAGATGCGTACCCATATTTTGTTCGATAAAAAACCCATTTTTTAACGAATGTCTTTTCTGTTGCAGGACGTGATAGGTGAATCTATG
>JGI24158J21664_10010553_pt1 | contig 12320 bp, 9 predicted proteins | sample Ectturendosymbi3_FD_21664 | JGI IMG/M metagenome (IMG submission 21664) | reverse complement strand
GTTTATCGGGCGACAGTTTATCGGGCGACAGTTTATTGATTGAGCAACAGTTTATCGGGCGACAGTTTATTGATCGAGCAACAGTTTATCGGGCGACAGTTTATTGATCGAGCAACAGTTTATCGGGCGACAGTTTATTGATCGAGCAACAGTTTATCAAAATGACTTTGTGACAGTTTCAAAATGACAGTTTATCAAAAAAACGTTTGAAAAACACACATACAATGAGTTAATTGAGTTTTATTAAACTCACTACCAACGTTTTAAATGTGCACATACAATAAATTAATCAAATTTTATTGAACTCAATACCGGCGTTTTAAATGCATGTATACAATGGAACGAATTTTATCAACGGAATATGTAAGGCGTTTTGATAAATGCACATTTCAATCACATCCATTTATTTAAGGTACATAGCAGTGGCATATCCATTCCAGGGCATGGCAGGCAAGGCTCGTGCCAAGAGTGCCACTTCAATTAAGGCGCAAAAAATGTTTGACAAAAATTAAAGTTGTTTGTTTACAACTAACATTTTGCGCCCCATATAACCATATCTGCAAAGCTACATCAGCACAACCAGTGCTTTTTTAAGCCGTTTTTGGGAGTCGAAACGACACCCTAAAATTTTGCAATGACACGCTACATTCTGAAAGCCTGATATGGCTTTGCTTTGTATCAGAGTAAAACGATTTGAGATAAGCATGCACATGGCTATTGCAACAGATGGCTGGAATGTTATAGGCTGACACAATTTTCTGGTGCTGAAGTTGGAAGCGAAAATTGTAAGTTTGGTGTCTGTGCATAGTCATGCGCATCACTTTACTATACAGCTGCAGATTTGTACAGTATGGGATACGAAACTGCGAAAGCACTTTAATGCAATTGTGGAAGTGTTTAGTGTTTCACTATTTCGATCAGCTTGCCTGGTGATGCATCAGACTACAATGAAGACAAAAGGTTGGCAGTTGCAGCACGCATACAAAGCAAGGTGGTTGTTGAGTGAAGCAACAGTGAGAGCTGTGAGGAGATTTTGGCTTTTTGGGCCGCACTGAAGCAGCTGTCAGGAAATAAAAATGATGCAATGTGTGTTGTTTCACGTGACTTATAAAGACAAAAAATTTCAACATGGTGCTTTCCTATTGTCAACATTGGCACCTCACCAACAGAACTGAACAGTTTTTCAGGCGGGATGTTTTGACTTTGAGGTTTGCACAGGCGAAAGCTTTGATAGAACTGTGCATCAATAAGCTCTTGTGGTGCTTCTGCTAAATCCTAGCTTAAAGCTAATTGCAAAAAGTTTGGTAGCAAATTAGGGGAACTTGGAAAGCTGGATGATTTGGCTAACTCATGTGTGTCAAGTGGCATGGCATTTTGGAAGGGTGCCGAAAGATTAGCAAATTGATGGTCCCCATACACAAAAAGAGACAGGAGTGAATGAACCAACTACTAGGGCATCTCTTTGCTTAGCCTCCCAAGAAGAGTATATGCTACAATGCCGTGAAAATAATGGAACCAAAGCTGAATGATAACCAGTGTAGTTTTTGTCGCGGCTGTAGCACTACAAAAGAAATTTCTACTTCCCAGCAAGTTTCCAAGAATTCCTGCGAACATGCCAAAGACTTATACAAGTGTTTTGTCGACTTGGGGAAAGTATACGGCGGGGTTTCCCGTGAAAAGCTTTGGGTGATGTTGTGGGAGTGCGGTGTTGACAGGTGCCTATTGCTGGCTGTCAAGTAACTACATTACCGTTCAGAAGATTGTGTCCCTTTTGATGGAGTTAAAAGTGCAATCGTTCAGTGTTGGACTCAGACAATGGTCTGTGCTGTCACCACTCCTCTTCATAGTCTATATCAGGATTCTGCATACTATGACCCGAGCTCCAAATTTGACCTACGAAGCCATTTCACCCGACCGCAAAACAGATTTTGCCAATAATGAAGAAATAACGTATTTACAAAAAATGTGTTGATTTGGTAGAATGTGACATATCCCGAAAATCACTTTACGCAAGATGTCTGGCCTTCGAACTGTTTTGCAATAGTTAATGTGGTTCTCCCCAAAAATTTGATGACACCTAGTCTATATGAATTGGCTAGACCAGAGGTGTACAACCTTTTGCTATTGCCGACGCCACTACTTTTATTTTTAATGAAGTACGGCAGCCAATGAGTTCGAGTGATATTTGTTAGATACGTTTAATTGAAGAATATGTTATATCTAGCATGTGTCATTTACTTGTGCCTAATGGGTATAATAAAATGTCAAACATTTTAACGAATTTATTAAAATAAAAGTTTGGTTGACTGATTCGTGTCGACTGATTTTCTTGTCATGCATTACTTTTGCTTCAATATATGCCAGCACGGCCGCCAAATCTTATACTTTAAATTACATGTACACGGCCACAAATTTCATTATCAATGGCCGCATGTGGCCGTACGGCTGCAGGTTGTGCACCACTGGGCTAGACAGTCACACATGCGACAAGGGTGTCACTGTTGGGAACTGCAGGATGAACCATTTGTTTTTTGCAGACAAATTAGTACTGCATGTGTGGATCTTCAGAACAGGGTCTTCAGTGTGCATTTGATTGTTTTTCTGCTGCGTGTGACCAAGAAGGAACGAAAATCAACTCTAAAACATTGAGGTATTATGTCTTGCCAAGGCAGTGTTTCCTGGGCAGATGCCCAAGGCAGTGTTTCCTGCAAGTGAGCACAAATACACTGCAGCAGATGGAGACTTCAAGTACCTGGGGATGGTATTCCCGAGTGAAAAAAGTCGGAACAAAGGGGTTCATACATGGATTGGTAAAGCAAACACAGTTTTGCATGAGCTTTATTGCTGTGTGGTGATGAAACAGGGGCTTTCAAACAAGGCAAACTTTTCAGTTTTTAAATCTTTGTTCCGATCGTCACCTGTGGTCATGAATCTTAGGTGAAGAATAAACAGCAGAGATGGGATATTTGCGAAGAGTTCTCAGTGTGACACATCGTGACCAAGTGCACAGGTTTGAAAAATGTAAAGCCCAGCATGTCAAGCCACTTCCCTGAATCGATAGATCCCAGCTATGTGAAATCGGCCATATGTTAAAAATCTTCCAGGAAAGAATGGCGAACTAAGTCCTTCAGGCTACAGTCTGCACCCATGGGAAAGGGGCCCAAAGTTTGGCCAAAGACCAAGTGGTGTGACTACATCTCTGACCTTGCTTGGTCCCATCTTGGTGTGGAGCGAGCAGAACTATCTGATATTGCTGTTTATCGTGAGGAATTTCGTGTCCACCTAGGACTGCTGCCCTCGCGGCTCTCCCAAAAGGAAAAGCGAGCACGAAAATGGGAAAATGAATGAATGTGCAGGCCTACATTCAACCTTTCTATTTATGAAATTGTCTTTAGTTTGTTTGCTAAAAGTGCATGTCGTATTCAAATAATTAAGCATATTCGGATGGAAAGTTGCATTTTTGTGAAAGTGCGTTAAAAGTACTGTATCAGACATAGAAGAGAAAATGGTGTTGACACCCTAAAGCTCCACCACAACACCCTTTCAAACACCTTAAAAAAACCTTGAGCACAATGCACTTATCTAATGCAGTAAAGTCAGGCATGTTTGGCCAGCACCATCCAGTATTTTGACAAACTGGTATTGTGTCACAGCATGAAGGGTAGACATTGTGACAGAACAGGAATGCTCGCTTGCTATGTCTACAAGACCTCGTCCTTTTGACTCTATGAAAGGCTAAAAGTCAGTCTGTGCTTGTAGCGTTTCAGGCAAGAGGATAATTGGTTAGAATCTGGTTGAGATGAGTTTTAAGTTCGTACTTGTGAGAATCTTAATGTTACACAAATAACTACTGTTAAAAAACTTTAATCAGGCTCTACTGGCACTAAATCATAAAAACACGTTAAAAACTTGCCAACGTTTCAATAATTCATACAACTATCTTCATTAGGGATAAAAATGAAATGCCTTGAGATGCGTGCACGGATGTTACAAAATTTGTGCGCTCCAGGTGGCACAGTGTTGATACGAACTTGGGAGGCAGGGAACACTGATTCAAAAATAAGACAGTAATAACAAAAGAATGATGAACCAAGTAGTGCAAAGAACAAAGGAAATAAAAAAATTATAATGTAGACTATTGTAACATAAACCAGTAGATGACAGGAAACAAGTCTGATGGTTTTTCATTCATTGTGTCGTTGTCGCTATTGATGTGAAAGGATTTGATAAATCAGTGCGTGTAATAGTTGGATTCAAATTCCAAGACTTTTGAGTTGTCCCAATCCATTCTGCGATTTAGATTGTGTGTTGCACATCGTTTATTTTTATGTCCGCTTTATGTTCTTTCTGACGGGTTTCAAGGCTTCTTTTGGTTTCTCCAATGTATCTTCGTTCTGTCCACCACTTGGTTCGCCATTCTTTTGTTTTTACTGTTGTATCTTTTAATCAGTGTTCCTTGCCTCCCGAGTTCTTATCAGCATGGTGCCACCTGGAGCGCACACATTTTGTAACATCTGTGCTCGCATCTCACGGCATTTCGTTTTTAGCCCTGATGAAGATAGTTGTATCAACTATCGAAACGTTTGCAAGTTTTCAACGTGTTTTTATGTTTTTAGAGCCAGTAGAGCCTGTTTACAGTTTTTATCGAAGTCCTGGCATCTCATAAGCAGAAAGATAACTACTGTTAAGTTCCCACAGGTTTACAAATTGTTCAAGCTGCTGCAGCCTACCCCGACTTTGCGAAAATTATTTGGTGGCATCTAGTGCCTGCTAAATGGCTAAACACAATGCCCTAGCTCAAAGACTAAGGAAGAGAATCTGAGTTAATGGTTAGTCTTTGAAACACCAGCTAGTATCGTTGTCGTGCCAATTCACCGAGAAATGTTAACTCATCAAATAAGAGATTTTTTATTCTTGTTTAAAGCTTGAGTACGCAATGAAAGCATTTTTTCCAAATCTTTGAGTTGCTTTGCAAATAGTGCTTACGATGGCATTATTTGTTGCAAGCAGTCCTTCAGTGAGAACAGAATCTGATGGCATTATGACTTCATACCTCTGAGCCTCAATGAGCCATAACATATTGTGTTATCTCCTGTAGCTTTGATGAGCAAAGAAAGGGATGAAACAGAGAGAATTGACTTAGACGAAATCATAGATGAAATTGATTCAATAAAAGCATGGAAAGTGTTGTTGTAATTAGCAGATTGCATTATTTAAACAAGAAAAGGCTTGATATATTGATGTTTCGATAGAACTGTGTTTTTCAAACAGAAGTAATGAAATGACATGACTTGCATTTTGTGCCATCCATACCATCCAAAGTAAATGTTTTTCATTAAAAAAAGAAATTGTTGCTTCGTACTTGTAGTTGCAGTGTGCTGTGTGATTTTTTAGTAAGATTTGCAATTTGTTCAGCCATTACAATGCACAAATTATGATCACATGTTACTAGTTGAAAGTTATTATATCCAGTACAGAATTATGTTGTGGTCCTTATGGATAAGTCATATTATATTTGCTGAAACGTTTAAAACAAAAATAAACACATTTTCTGTTTCAATATATTTGTTAATTTCATGGTTTATCTTTCGTAAAAATTGTGCAAAGGATACATATTTAAATTTTGCCACTGGCGCCAATTAGCGTAGATGCGCCCCTGGTACATCTTAATTATTTAAATATTAAATTGTGTGCAGTTGCTCAAAGGTAGCTGTTTATAACATGATTGTGTTGAGATGGCGCTCTCATAAGGCTGTCTTCCTCAGTTGTGGATAGTACACAACATTTATATTTTAGGTGTTCTTCACATTTTCAGTCAGTTATACATTTTTGAGTTTTGTTACTGACATACATAAGACCTTTAAAAGCCACTTCCGTTCTCACTTAAAATTAACTCCTTTCTAAACTATGTAACAATTACTCACAATTGCACCTTTCACTGCTGTTCTGACCTCAGGTCTTGATGGTTCAGAGTCCTCCCAACTCTCAGTCGATACCAAGGAAAGACAAGAACGGACTTTGCATTTGCAATAAATTAAGCAGAGAGTTATGACTTTATGACTGCAGCTGTGTATTGCAGCACGGGGACCACTCTGCAATAATGTCTTGCAACATTTAAATCAGATATGCCATTTCGATAAACTGTCAATTTGATAAATATAATGTTCGATAAACTGTTGTTCGATAAATTGTTGGTTTGACAAACTGTCGTTCAATTCAAGTTTACAGCGTGTTTGTCATAAACCTTGTACCTTTGACTTTGTCATCGAGCAAATCGGGGCTTTTAATTTAAATTGTTGTGGTTCATTATTAGACATAGATGAATGCACTGAAGGCAGCAGCAACTGTGATGGGGTTGTTGGAGTTTGCACGAATACTTACCAGTCATTTAATTGTTCATGTCCTACTGGCTATTCTGGAAATGGGACTAGTTGCACAGGTAAAAGTAGTTTTTTTTGTAATTGTTGCTGATATGTGAGAGTGTAAGCAGTGATCATCTTCACTTTTTTACCGTTATTCAAAAGTGTTTTCATCACCTGACGGACCAGATAAGTCGCACGCAGCAAGTTACTGTTTTTGACCTGTGTGACAGCTGGTTTTTCGATCACCCAAGATTGCATATTATTTGGTTTTATCTCAATCGTTTAAAATTTTGGAACAATCCAAAGCAACAAGTACCAATGCTGTTTCACATACACCAAGTCAGTTTCAGTTTGAACGCTGTCTGCAACAACTCAAAAATGTTGCGCTTTTGTCAAAACAGTGTTTTTTATGATTGTGAATGTCGGCACGCAAACTGAAATTTTGAAGCATATATCGGCCTTGCTTGCTGTAGTGTTAAGTGTAGAATTGCCTGTTTCTGGAACATGTAATTTGAGCAAAGCGCCCTTCATGTTGTAGCTAAATTTAAATATCGATGTTGGATAAACATCATTGTGCAGCCTATGTTTTCAAATGATATTCGACACAGAAATGTGTCTTCAGTTTTTTCAGAAATCAATTGCGATCTCTTCTAAACAATAAACTTACACAAACACTGTGAAACAGCATGCTTGAAACAACAACCGTGAGGTAACGCAATGACAAACCATAAAAAGCAATGCCTGACAGGAAAATTTGGTGAGTTTCCTGGAACCCAGTTACAAAGTCGAAACAGCAGCTTAAATTCAAAGAGAGAGGCTCTATCTATTTACTCAGCCATGGTCAATGTGTTTGCTTCCTGTAAAAAAATTTGTTGTTGCAAATGTATTCTGATTGTACTTGTACAAGTTGTATTCAGTGAGAAAAATTGAAAAAGTTGCACATGTTTGCAAGAATGTGCAAGAAAATTCGTGATTCTGGTTCATTGCTTTTCGCAAATGAGCATTATTCACATTATTCGTATGAGCTTGTCAGAGTAAGATACATGTGGCTAGTGACACAAAAGTTGCAATATTGTTTGAAAGCATCAGCAAAGAATATAAACAGCGATTCTTTTAAATTTTGAACCTAATTTGTCATTTTGTTGCCTTGTTTGCTTTCCATTTTTGTATTTATCAGGTATCTTAGCAACAGTGCAAATGAAAACACAGCAATACCTTCAGAGAGTCTAAAAAGCTGAATGCATTTTTGAAAAGCACTTTTGTGTTTGTACTCATGTCGAATACTGGAATGACCATTCTGTACCAAGTGCTTGGAACGGCCAGTCTGTACCTGCTCCTGATGACAAAAACATGCTGAAAACAATTGCTGCAGAGATCAGCTTATTCACTGTGAAGAGTTCAAATGATTGACCTGAACAAGTTCATAACTTCCATGTCATGCAGGGTGCAATGGAACTTTCATTGATGCAAAATCAACCTGTTTATTTATATACAAGTGTACTGCAATCTAAAGCTCACTCAACAACTGTCAGCAATCAGAAACTTTGCTAAATTTGTCTTCAATTATGTTATCACTAATGAAAATTAATGGTAATCATCAATGAGAAGACACTGATAATTAGTGCAACCAATTTTTTGACTTAAAATTTTAAATATGGCTTTGTAATTTACAAATTTTGACTTTATTTTGACCTATAAATTTTCTGCGTTTGCAACTGCAATATAATTCAGCCTTAGGTGTTGAGGTTAACTGAGAAATATTCATGCAATTTATTTTTCAAAACAAAAAAAAATTGTTGTTTAACTTGGGAAATGATATATTGATATGTACATTAACCTTTTAACGACCGCGCGTGCCAACAAATTGGCGTGCCCTTTTTGGCCATAAATTGCCAGCAGCTAGAGCTGGAGAGCTGTTCAAACCCTTTACGGCTTCAGCAAATCTTCTAGTTGACATTGAATAAAACGTTTTTCCTTTTGGGTTCGAGGTTTTCTGGGAGGAACTTCAGAAGTAGGCCTCTTTTTGTGTCATTTTGGCCATCTTTGCCTGGCCCTGCGCCTGTAGAGCCCTTGATTGACTTCCTAGCATATCATGAGCGAAAGTTATTGCTCATAAACTAAAAATTGACCAAAATTTTGCTCCCTCAAAAGCCACCCTGGGGGGCATTTCTTCTTAGACAATAACTCGCCGTCAGAATGAGCTAGAGAGCTGTTCAAACCATCTAAAGACTCGTGAAGGTATGTAGTTTGCAATAAAAAAAAACTTTTGAGTTTAGGATATCTGTTTTTTTAATGGTTATATGATGATAAGATGTTTATGTTATTTTTTGCTGACGTCAGCATTTTTGCCCGACCTTCCAGCGTTCCTGGTTCGAAGACTAAGGCCAAACAACATTTGAAAAAATTAGGGAAATCCTCAAAGTATTGAGAAAAGCCCCTTACCAATTACCTGTTTTTTGGCCTAATTTTTGAACCAGAAACGCTAGAAACTCAATCAAGGGCTCTAAAAACGTGTATTCTCACCTAGAATCCAAAAATACTGCGAGCCAAAATATTGGCGTGTGGGATGGGATGATGATGTCACATAATTAACTCTTTGACGTCTACTCGGATTCAGGGATTTTCGATAAAAAAACGACTAAACGCACGTGGCTTTGCGCAGGAATTTCTCTGGTCCGGTATGCTCTACAGACCCAGTGAAAGTCTCAAAAGACGCGACAAGCCTTCTCGTCTGCACTCAAAAATTTTTTTTGGCTTGGGGGATGCATGTTTTTTGTGAGTAACGTCATAAGTGGAGGACTTTTAGGCCACCTTGGCCCACTGTGCCTGTTCCTGGGCGCCAACCGTTGGATAGTAGTATTTCGCTGAAGATTTTACTGGAAACTAAGCTGCAATTCAGGTCTTTAGATACTTTGGATGACCTGCTGGGGTTTCGGGTTCAAAAGTTGTGATGTAAGTTAGTAAAAATATTTGACTACTTAGATAATTATTTAATTGGTTTATTTTAGACCATAACTTTTGAACCAGAAATGCTAGAAAGTCGATCAAAGGCTCAAAAGACTTCTCAAGCCCAGTTTCCAATGAAGTCTTCAGCGAAACACATTGGCCTAGCGGTTGGGCCCTAGGCCAGGCAACATGAGCCAAAATGACCCGAAAACTACTTCACTGACGTCAGTCACAAAAAACCACACCCCCCAACAAAAAATTTTTTTTCGAGTGCAATCTACTAGACTGGCCGATCCGTTTGAGCCCTTGATCAGCTCTCTAGCACAATCGGCAGAGGAGCTAGGGCGTTGGTAAGGCAACCGAGAACTGCTGTTTTTTTACGACGAAATCGAAGTAAGAATATATCGTAGACCGGCTCTCAAAGTGTTAACCAAAAAACATGTCCCTGTCATGATCCCATTGGCCCAAAACCCACCAACCTAATTAAAAAAATTTTTTTTCAAATCTGAACTACACGATGCCACTAATCTTTACAGGGTTTGAACAGCTCTCTAGCTCAATCTGCTGCCGAGTTATGGCTGGCCAAGGTTTACCCTGATAGGGCAAATTATGCCTTTTCTGAAATGTTTTGAATTAGGCCAAAAACTGGCTTTTTCACCCATGATTTTGGCTACAGATATGTTAGCAAGTCAATCAAGGGCTCTGTAGATGCGAATTTTAACCTAGTTTTCCACAAAACATAGAACCAATAAAATGGGTCAATGGTTTGGGGCCTAGGGTCGGCCAAAGGTGACCAAAATTTCCAAAACATGCCCTCGTTGTGATGTCACCTCCAGAAATCCCCAACGAAAACAAGAAACTTTTTTTTCGATGTCAACTAGAAGACTTGCTGATTCCATAGAGATTTGAACAGCTCTCTAGGTCTAGCTGCTGGTAATTTATGGCCAAAAAAGGACCGGCCAATCGAGGTCGTTAAAGGGTTAATAACTTGAAGTAAAGTCAAACCTGAGAATTTCATGAAGTTGGAACACAGTGTGCACAATGAATAACATGGACAAAGGGAAAAATATCGTGCTGCCAGATAAGTTTGACCCAACCATAAATTTTGACTTTTTTTGACCTAATAACTTGGGATTACATCATGGTATGAGAGTGAAATTTGGTTTGTGGACATTTGATCAACCTTGAAAATGGCAAAAAAATTTTGACTTTATGGACTTTTGGTTGCCCTACTGATCATGCTTATGCTATTTGTCAGAACAAACCAGCTGGCAACCTACATGGTCCATGCGGGCAGGCCCACCATGGTCCTTGCAGGCAGCAGGTTGGTGACCCCTGGTTGAGGTGATGCTTATGGTTGAACAGCAAATACAGCAAGTTTCATTTTAATCAAGTACAGATACTTTACGACAGACATCATCTTTTCCATTGAGCTCTTCTTCTACAATATAAGAAAACTATCAAAAACTGTATATACTAACCGGTAATTAATTTTGAAGAGATGAAATTATAAAAAAGCAAGTTTAAACCAATGTTGTCATGTCATTAGTCTCCACTACTGCGACAAAGTCGAATGAATCAGCAAATTTTGCTGATTTTTTAACTGATTGAGCAAATTGTTTTTTCTGAGAAAAACATATTTGCTTAAACTTGGTTACACTTGTGGTGACTGGTTAGTTGAAGACAGATATGTGAAAGTTTGAATCATCACAAAGTCACAAAAGCAAAAAATATTGGCTGATTCTACAAAAGCTTCCACCAAACCTTCTAAGCCATTATAAACCAATCTTTGCCAAGAAAGATCACAATCCTTGTTTTTGATTTCTGGTGATACACAAAAGTTCAAATCCAAATCAATTAAGATCAACAAATTATGGAAAGTACAAATTATTTGTTTGTGTTTATTTACGAAACAGTGAAAAGCTGAAGTCCAAGTGATCTATTTTCCTCTAAAAACTGTATCCTGCGTACAACTACCACAGAATGTGATGTCCCATATGTCAAAACACAAAAACGCTTTTCCAAGACAAGAAGCCATCACAAAAAATGTTTTCATTTTATGATGTCAATTTCAAATCGCCCAACCGCATGAAACTTGGTCAACAGCAGAAACATGCTTAAGCGACTCTGTTTGACCTCTTCCATATGTGACATTGCAGGAGTTTCAAAATAAAAACCTGTAAAATATTTTGTGCTTAACAATATTCTGCTAGCGATATCCATGTGTAGAATGTTTCGCAAACATTGTTCCCACCACTCAAATTAGTGTAGAGCAGTTGTGCAAACAAAATTTATTTTTCATTAAAACTTCAACACACGTTGGATGATGTTAATTCTATCTTTCAAACACGTTTTGTCAGGAGTAGCATCATAATCTGCCTGTGTTGAGCAGCTGCATTTGGATAACAGCCCATGTGGTGAACATGTACAGCATAGTTGGACAAAGCTGATCTTTTATGATTTTGGTAAAGCAATGAAAATCATGCACTGAGGTCTCGCCTTAGTTAAGGCCTTCGCTGAAGTATTTGCCATACCAGTGAAAACACGCCTTGAGCTATCTCAGTTTCTTATTACAATTTTTCGCGAAAGTAATAAATTGGTGGGTTTTAATCTAGGTGCGATCGAATTCCTGGAACCCAGTGAGTCAGTTTCAAGGATTCGTTGTAGATCCAATGTGTGGTTCGCTTTGTGCATGAATAACGATGTGCCTATGTTTTGAAAAACATTTATTTTTTCCACTTATAAAGACTTTGCTGAATGCATGGATGATACTTCTGGCATTCAGTGTAACTTGGTTAAGAAACACTGCTGTAGGCACCAACATTTTGAAAGGACTATGGGTAAAGTTCATATCCTTTTAGCGTTTTACTGAGAAAAGTGAAGCCATAGTTTGCGATAAAAAATTATCCATGGTGGAGATAAGACTACCAAAGGCTACCAGTTTCTATCTCATTTCACAGCACCTTTTGAAAGACTGCTAAAACTGCATATCATCCCAGTCATTACTTGCCA
>JGI24158J21664_10010552_pt1 | contig 12321 bp, 10 predicted proteins | sample Ectturendosymbi3_FD_21664 | JGI IMG/M metagenome (IMG submission 21664) | reverse complement strand
TACTTTATAGAGGAAAACATACCACCCGGCGCTCAACGGTTGGCGTTTGAAGTGAAGTACGAGTATATCATACACCAGCCACGAATATATCGTGGGCCGGCGTTCTGCGCCTTCGCAGCTTTCCAGACAAGCGGCGATTGAAGTGTCTGCCTGTGCTTGGCACGTGTCCGTCTAAGTCCCGCATGCGCCACTATTTTGCAAAGCTTTGCAATGCTATATAACTCGCCAGCCGATTGAGCTGGAGAGCTGTTCAAATCCTCTACGGATGCAACAAGTCTTCTAGTTGAGATCGAAAAAAAATTTTTTTCGTTTTGGATTTGGAGTTCTCTAGGGGGGACATCACAATTGGGGGTATGTTTGCGTTTTTTTGGCCACCTTTACCTAGCCCTGGGCGCCAATCCAATGAGCCATGTTTTGTGGCTCAGGTTTTTTTAGAAACTAGGCTGTGATCCGCATTTTTAGAACCCTTGATTGATTTTCAAGCATATCTGGAGCCAAAATTATGGGCCAAAAACCACAAATTGGTAAAACTTTCTACACAAATTGGTAAAACTTTCTACACTCACAAACGCTAACCTGGGGTGGATTACACCCATATTCTATACGTCCATAATTCGCCAGCAGATTGAGCTAGAGAGCTGTTCAAACCCTCTGTAGCTGGGGAAAGTCTTGTAGTTTAGAATTAAAAACAAAATTTTCAGTGTGGGTTGTCAGCCTTTTTGGTCATGTTTACATAACCACAGGATGTTTTGACAGGTCTGTCAAAACGTGATGATGTCAACATTCCGTGGGAGTTCAACAATCGAGCCGATTTCGTGGCTCAAAGCTGTACTGGATTTAATTGGATTCTAGGCTATAATACGAGTCTTTAGAGGGTACGAATGACATTCCAGCGGTTCTGGTTGAAACGTTGTGGCAAAAATGATCGAATATTAATTAGGGAGATCCCCTAGGAACTTCTTGAAATATTTGGAATTTTTTTGGCATAACTTTTGAACCAGAAATGTTACAAACTCAATCAAGGGCTCTAATGACGCGTATTATAACCTAGAATGCAAAATAACTTTGAGCCACAATATCGGATCGTTGGATCGGATGATGACGTCATCAAAATAACCGCAGAACATACCCCAATAATGGTCCCATGGATCCAAAACCCCAAGTCCAAATCTTAAAAAAAGAATTTTATTCTAAACTACAAGACGTCAAGAGCTTTTAGAGGGTTTGAACAGCCTGTAGCTCAATCTGCTGCACAGTTGTGGCTGGCCAGACTTTGCTCTGAGAGGGCAAATTATACCTTTTGTGGAACGTTTTGAATTTTGTCAAAAACTGGGTTTTTGAGCCATAATATCCGCTCCAGATATGCTAGCAAGTCAATCAAGGGCTCAAACGACGCGGATTTTGGCCTAGTTTGCAAAAAACCTTGAGCCAAAAAATCGACTCATTGGGATGGTCCCAAGCCTGGTGAAAGTTAGCCAAAAACGCGAAAACATCCCCTCATTATAACGTTACCCCCAGAAAACCCCAAATCCAAAACGAAAAAATTTTTTTTCGATCTCAGGTAGAAGACTTGCTGAATCCGTAGAGGGTTTGAACAGCTCTATAGCTCAATCGTCTGGCGAGTTATAGCGTTGCAAGCTTTACAAAAAGAGTGGCGCACGCGGGACTTCGATGGTTCTAAGGTAAAAACATTTTTCTACTAAAAACTTAATAGCAAAATATCCAATTTCAAAATCCAAGGTGGACTTCTCTCCCTTCTTTCTTCCAATGCCCATGATTATGCATGCGTATTTCGGCCAGTAAATTGCCCGATGCACATGCATTTTGAGCAAAATCCACTTCAGTTCCTGGCAAAGATTATCAATTTACTCTGAATAATGAAAGAAAATTTTCATCGTGGTGCACTGCTTTGAAATGCCTCAGATTTGTTGCTTTGGTAACAATTGAACGGTAGGCTTGATTCTGGTTTCTTTCAAAATTTGGTTAACAATTGCATTACATTACGACTTCTCTTTACATTGCGAAGCTGAAAATCAATCATGACAACGAAACACTGTCTGTTTACTCTGAGCCCGAATACTTCGGACAACGTTGGACAAGACGGTCACGTATCACCGACACCTCGAGTCACTTCGCAAAAAGTTGACATCACGCGTCGCACTCTTGAGGCGGCTTGCTGGCTCTGGTTGGGGTGCTGGAGCAACAACAAAGCAACAACAGCTATCTTAGCCCTGGTCCAATCAACAGCAGAATACTGCGCTCCTGTCTGGTGCTGCATTACTCACACCCGCCTCACTGACCCTGCCATCAACGACGCCTTATGAACTGTGACTGGACGCCTGCGTCCTGCACCAGTGGACAACCCAACTTTCTCGTTGGCATCCAAATTCCCCAGCTTCGTCGCAAAAGAGCGACATTGTCTCTAGCACGCCGTGGCATGGAGCCTGGACATCAGCGCTCAACTGTCCATCGAGTGGGAGTGCACGGCATCTCAAATCGAGACACCTACTTGTACCCGCCCCACAACAATTCATCAGTTTATCTGACAGCAACAGCAGTGCGGCGTTCTGGGCGGATCACCGATGGAATGCAGATGGCTGGACAACACCACGAGACTCCGCACTTTTATCCCGACACCGGCACCCCCTTCTGAAATAGCGCTGCCAAGAACAGCGTGGGTCCACCTTAACCGCCTCGCGGCCTCTGCACCGGTGTCGGACGTTTCCGCTCCTGCTTGCACAAATGCGGTATGGCCTCTCTGCGACTTTTGAGTGTGGCGCAGAAGAGCAAACCGTCGAGCATGTTGTCCTCCAATGTCCAATCCATCGACCTCCTCATGGACTGCATGGCCTTACGGTTCTGGATGATAACACAATCAAATGGCTGATCAACACCTTAGCTTCCCCGAGATCTAGTGCGGTCAGGCAGTTGATTGAAAGAACTGACTCAAACAATGATGGTGATGACGACTTCTCTGAATAATCGCAGTCAATTGGACGACAATGATTACGACCTGCTTCCTTTTGTTAAGCTAGTTAAAAGATTTTAGTTACAAGCTACGAGCGTATTGTGGGTATTTCAAAAAATATGCAAGAATCTTATGATTAATTTTTCCGCAATGGGAATCGAATTCGCAAATGCTGTGTTGTAAATTTAATGTAACTTTTCAGAATGTCAAGCCCCCCGGCACGAACGGAAAGCCCCCCTTATGAAGACTTTCTGGGGACGATTGTCATGTGTCACATAATAGTGTTAAATCTCTCTATAACCACTACCCTATATTGTGACGCATTGACTTAAATTTTTTCGGTCATTTAAAAACAATTTGGTCTGTGACCGAAAAAACCTAGACTGAAATTCGTGTTAAATGTTCCTGGTTTTTGGATACGTGACGGAACACTTTATGTCATCCTGAAACTGATTGAAAAGCGTGTTTCCCTTATTCTGTTTTACGATCGGTCACAATAAAGTAATGTCCACATAAAAAGCCAGTGCTTGGAGCCAAAAGTTATGACATTTAATCCTGAAAAAACAACTACTTCTTGTCTCAACCAATATCTTTTTATTATTCATGACATGAACCAGCAGTTTCCTGAGAGGAATGGATAGGTGGTTTACCGCTCCTCTCCACTTTTCAAGGACTGTTTGGAATGACAGTAGTTGATAGATTGGCCTCTGGTATAATTCACTACTTTTGAGGCCAAGCTAAGCACATGATTCAGTTTTGAGAAACCTTCAACGTAACAATTGCTAATGAATGATACATAAATTGTTAACAATACATGTTGATAAAGAGAATTTCACATTTGCTACTAATGATTTTAGTTTTTTTGCAGTAAATGGGAGGAAAGAAGAACTGCTTATGAAACACAAAGAACTGAAAGAAAAAGCTGAGTTTTTGAAACGTCAGCTCAAAGCAGCAGAAATTGCTAATGGTGTAATTCAGGTGGGAAAGTAGCATTCGTTTGTTTAATTGTGTGACCAAGTGTGTGTCTATTGAACTTCAGGCTTAGTCCAATTGACAAATGAGTTGAATAGATCTGGATACAAATGATGTGAAATAACCAAAATCCTAAATCTTCAGAAAGACCATCTCATTAGACTGAACGACCATTCAACTATCTATAAGATGACATCAGTTGAATAACTTGACCAAGGCCAGACTAAAGCATGTGCAAAACATCATGGCTAAGACTGAAACCTCAATGTGTTGGGTGATTTACGAGAATGAAGGCTATTCTGTGCAGTATAAAACCGAATTTTGACTAAAGGTTTTGGTAAATGAGTACAATACAGAATAACGGAATTTTACTTAACTAAACGGAATTATTGCCTGGGTAAGAGCAACTTCATGTCGTCTTCACCCAATATCTTTTGTTTCAAATCGCGCGACGAGATGTTTAAACACACATGAAACTGTGACTGGCAAATTATTAGCATTTACAAAATGCAGAAACGTTTACAACTAACGGATATTTACATTGTCAAAGTAAGCAAATCCATGTATCAAATACAATAAATCTCAACAACCGGTAGGGTTGCCAGATAGCCGGTATTTCACCGGTCTGGCCTGTATTTTGATGCTAATTTAGTAGAGGCCGGTAAAAGGCCGGTATTTTAAAAATCAATGCCTGAAGCCGGTATTTTGAAAATAAATCATTTGCCGTAACTTCAGAAAGAACTAATGCAGAATTTCTCAAATCGTAATGACTCTAGCAGTGAATTTTTTCAGGACAGTTCCTTCAGCGAAGTTTATTTGCTGCTCTTGACGCAATCCTTGCTGCGATTGTCACGTCACACGCACACCGAAATGTAATGAGCCAGCCAAAATCCGGGCAGATTTTAAACTGTAACATAACAATATTCACTGTCTCTTTTTTCCCTTTGCCGTTTACGGCTTATGGTATGACGGCTTAGATCTGGCACTGTTGACAAAATAGCCGGTATTTTTACAAAACGCATCTGGCAACCCTAACAACCGGCTATATTTAACAATTACTTCAGTCATTACGGATATTCTTTCGTATAGTACGAGGCAAACCAAGACTCGGCAATTTGGATTACCAAAGTCACGTTCAAATTCAGGTGCGAAAGTGCTGAAGTACAGTGTAAAAAATTAGGTCAGAAATTTCTTTAGAAAAAAAAGAATAACCGTGTTTGAGCCTTTTTACAACGGAGTACAGAAAACGTGCTTCTCGGGTACTAAAAACGTTGTTGGCATTACTTTGCCTGTTGTTGTGCGTTAACCAGGTTTATTGATTGATTTAATGCTGTTACTGTGAAGCTATTTTCATGAGGATTGCATTTTTACTCTGTTTTTTTATTCACTGGTTTCACAAAAATCGGTCACATTAAATTCTCGCATTAAGTAGTGGGACACTTTCAGGCTCCAATCGCATTGCGAAGCATTTGTCTACCAGCTGTAAACGAGTTTCCGTTCCCATGCATGAATCATACATCGACCGAAAATGCATTTCGAAACTTCTCAGCCTGTTTAGATTTTGGGACAGCATTGCAGCGTTGCACTAGTTTTTGACTGTCGTGACGCATTTCCGTTACGTGAAAACGATTTTTTTTTTGTGGCGAAGTTAATCCATTTTCTTCCGGCGACTTGAACTTGCCTACGTCGAATTCTGCTTCCGTTAATCATTTGAATGCATTGCTCATCTTAAACCTTACACTCAAGACCCAGGGGTGAATTTCAGGAGGGTGCGAACGAGGCAGTCGCCTCCACAGCATCCACATTTATTAAGACGTCTATTTTTTCAAAGTAAATCAAAAATTATGTGCCAATTGCGAAAGGGGGCTCATCAACAAGTTGAACGCGTAGATAAAGAACAGTTGAAACTCAAATGACTTCAGCAATTTACAATCGTGGACAGTAATTTTGAAAAAATTAGTGCCTTTACAAAATGTGGGCAACTTTCAAGTGTACAGCTTCAAAACTTTACAAAAGGTTGATGCTTTTGCACATACATTATGCTCTTGAATTTAGTTTATGAAGTGAAATGAGAACAAATTTAATTTTTGCCACTTTGTCCCAAATTTACCTTTCGCAGTGGCGATATTTTCGGGCCGTTTGCGGAGAGTCTGCCCTGGGTCCCAAATTTCAATATCCACTCCTGCTCAGAGCACCAGACATTTACTTACTTCTATTAGCTGTCGTGGGGGTCTGAAGGATTTTTCCAGGGAGCGGCCACTAGGGGGTTTCTTCAAAATTTTCTAGGGTGGGGACAAAAGTAGTAAAATTTGTTTTTTCCCACTCGAAACGAAGAAAACAACCCTTTTTTGCTAAGATTTTCAAAATCTCGAGGTGCCTTGCCCAGTCCTCCTTCCGACGGCCATGTTAGCTGTTCTGTTACACTGTAGGAAGCTTTGCACTCGGGAGATCTCCAACTGCTGACAGTGGTGCACGTTCAGTTTAACCCTATTCTCTTCCAAGATTGCAGGGCACAAGGTTGGGATCAGTAAGACAAACGGTTTGCCAGTTTTTGGTATGTTTCATCCGACGCAAGCCATTTCTGTGATAGAGTACTACTCTATGGAGGAGATCACTTTGCATTATCTGGGTTATTTTCTCTGCACGTGAGAAATTTTCATTAATCGGCAACTCAAGGTTTCTGTGTTGAGTGCAGGTGGCTTTGCCTTCAGAATCGGAAACAATGACAACAAAACGAACTGATCCACTGGGAGAAAAACCACCTGTCACGAGTAAGATGAAAACAGCGTTTATGAAAGCCAGAAAAGGTATCACACGCTTTTCTTTGTTTGATGAATGTCAAGCGTCTTGAGTTATTTCGGACAGAATCAATGTTGGCTCTGCAGAAAACTCCCAGGCCATCAGGATCTCTGACATATCACCGGCCCAACGGGGTTAGTGGTATTACGAGACTGATTAACCTCGGCTTTGTTTCGGCAATTCACCGATTTTCAACAGGCGAATACTTGGCTGATTCCTGGCTCAGTTCCAACGAAGGGTTGGAATCCCGGTTTTAGGGGATAATCAGTGGTGTAGGAAGTGTAAATAACAAAAGTTTCTTGGTTCTGGTTCTGGTCAAACTTGCCTGTACAGGGGCTAAGGAGTGAACTGAAATACCTATTTTTATTATGCGCTCTACATGAAATTTGTTGCTACCAGGGGTCGCGGAGACGGCGTCGGAGTCACAAGGAGTCGGAGGTTTTTGGGTGGAGTCGGATTCCTAAGAATGTCAGGAGTCGGTATCAGATTTTTTATCCGACTCCGACTCCGGAAGTCCAATTGAATCATTTTTTACATCGCACTCCTACGTTAGGAATCCTAACTCATCCTTTTTGAAATGGTGCAATTTTTTTGAAACTTTTATTGAAACAGATAATTCTTCCAGTGTACCACAATTTCCATTGATTGCTAATTGCTACAAAATTGTTGGTAGTCAAACTTCATTCCCTATGTTAAGGAGTCGGAGTGGCAAGTTTTGGAAAGGTCGGAGTTGGAGTCGGAGTCGGACATTTTACAACCGACTCCACAACCCTGATTGCTGCCATACGTGAAGTAGAAATATTTGAAAAGTCTTTTAGCAGCGATATTTGTGCTTTCCTCTTCACTGAACCTAGTACTTATTGCAGCATTACATCACAGAAATCACGCAAGGGCAAAAAAACAATGCTTGCTTGCTTGTGGAAAGCCTCACAGCCTACTCTAAATTGGTTTAGTTTTAATTTTCTGAAAAGGCTGAAGAAGGGCGAAAGGGTTCTGTTAAGTTTTAGTGCATTGCTTTCAAAGACTTGCAACGCACGGAAAAGTTGTAAAAAGTTAGGTTTGCCATACGACTCGATTTTTCGGGTCACACCCCAAATGTTGCTGCTAACATCTACGTCCCGAAAGACGCTTCAAAAAGATGACATACGTCCCGAATTTAGCTGTAGTGTAGAGAGTGTTTAGAGTAGGCAGTCAAAAACGGTCAAAATTAGAACACCAGCACCGCAATTTTGGCAAAAATTGCATAAAACACCGAAGGCATTAAAATGTTTGCTAACAGTTTATCTTCATGGTTATCCGGATTTTTTAATAAACGTAAGGCTAAAGGTGAATTTCCCAATATTCTAAAAATTGCTCAAATTAGCACCCATTCCTGAAATAACTACTCCGAACTCTGCTAATGATTATAGATCAATATCCATGCTTCCAAGTCTCTCCAAAGTTTTTGAGAAACTAATTTACAGCAAATTTTACTTTTTTGTGACAAGAGATTGTGAACTGAACTCCCAACAATATGGTTTTCGCACCAACCGTTCTACTGAATTAGCAATTGCTGCCATCTATGGTGACATGATTTGCATTAAAGATAAAAAAACTTATACTATGTACTCCATTCCTAGACTTGAGCAAACCTTTCGATTGTGTTAATCATGCTATATTACTTTAAACATTATTGTACCATGGTGTTAGAAGAACACCCCCAAAGTTTTTTTGCTTCTTACATGGACAACAAGGTTCAGTGTACTGAAGCAGCAGTTATTAAATCTTCTTTTTTGAGTGTAACACGTAGTGTTCCTCAAGGATCTGTCCTCACACATTCACTATTCACTATATATCAGTAACCCTGAAAAAGCCTTCCATTTTAATACTCTTTTTTATGCTGATGATAACAATCTTCATATCTCATGAAAAAAGCACAAGATTTTAGAAAAACTAGTTAACTTAACAATGAGCTCAAAAAATCGATCACTTGATTCGTGCTAACAAAATTTGTATCAATTATTTAAAAACTAATTTCATGCTCATGAACAACCATAACAATTTTTTCATCAACCAATATCAAAACAAAGTAGCTAATATCTTGGCATTGTACTTGATGATAAAGTCAATTGGAGGTCTCAAATTGAAAATTGGTAGGTAAACTCCCGAAATCACGTGGAATGTTGTTTACATTAAAACAATATACCAACATCTCAGTGCTAAAATCTGTTTACTTTGCTCTTTTTCATTCTTATTTAACTTGCTCAATACTTAAATGGGGAAAATTGAGTAAAATTACCGTCTTCCTTCTATTTTAGATTGCAGAAAAGAGTTACAAGAACCCTTACACTGGACAAAACTAAAACAGCTATACTCCACTTTTAAATATCCGAGACTTAGCTACTGTAAGTTGTCAGTTGCTAAATTCACGTAGCCTGCTCTCTTGGTAATGGTGAACTGACTAAACCAGTGGTCTTCAACGAGGGCTAAGTTGCCCCCATTTGGTAATTTTATGCGTTATTGGAGCGATTTTGGGGCTTGCCAGATTTTGGAGTAAATTCAGTTTCCAAGGGGGCGATTTCTGCAAGCTAAAATATACTAAAAATACTAGATTCCCAAAATAAAAACTGTATTTGCTACTATTGAACCAAATTATTTTGATCCGATTTCGAGTCCATGGTTCGTAACAAAGGTTATAAAATGCATAATATCTGACTGGTTACGTGACACTCAAAACAAAATTGTCCTGAGTTACGCTTCACTACACCAAGTATTCAAGGCGAACTGTCGTCATAGACAAATTCTCCTGTACCTTCAAAAATAATTTGCCGCCTCTCCCAACATTCCATCCGTGACACGGAGCTCCTGGGGGCCCTCCTTGCTATGGCAATACTGACGAACACATTTAATTTGCACAGAAAAAATGAGCTTTTTGCTGCATGATTGATATTGGAGAAAATATTCTGTTGTCACTATGTCTCCTAGTGGTGCTCTGCTAGGTTTTCAGGATAAGGGGTTCCACCTGAAACTCAGGTAGAGCTGAGACTGCTTTTCACTGAGGGACCAGCAGCGCACGATACATTGGACACATTATCGTGGTTTAGAGTAGTATTCACATATCGCATAGTGATTGTGGCAGTCGGCCTCATGCTTTTATTTTAGGTAATTGTTGGGGCATGTGAAGGACAAGGATGTGGGCTATGTTTGTTGCAGCAGGGTTAGGCTAGGCTTGTGGAATTGACTGAGAGTGAAGGAGAGAAGTGAAATAAAAGCTAAAACGAACTGTTTTCACAAAATCCTTAGATTTAAGTAACCTGGTAACAAAGTGCTGAAACACCGTTGGGCAGGTGGTCTTCAATTCCCGGTCTGGAAACCATTTGTGGCGAACCAGTTGGGAACCTTTAACCTTTTGTGGTGCGGCCTTTGGTAACCGATGCAATCTAGTGGTTAAGATTTCCTGGCACTGTGAGGCTGAGTTTTGCATAACCAAGTTTCTTTGTTTGCGCTGACTTCATCCTAATCCATTTCAAGACAAACTCAAAGACACTCAAAGACATTTCAGAAAGAAAATGTGAACATATCAAAGGAGAACTCGAGACGTCCCAATGCCAAACCTAATGCAAAAATAATGGTTACAAGAATGATGACAATAATAACTGGTAATGATGACAAATAACAATGACGGGGTGTCGAAACTCGTGGCTTTTTAAGTCGACTGACGCGACCATCACGCACGAGGTGCATTCGATCAACCAATCTGCGCTGTATTCTCGACAAACCCACTGTAGGAAGAAATCTGCAGCCGCTGCAAGCATCACTTTGTAGCTTGAAACACATTAGACAAATTTTTTATTTTGATTGACTCGACAGTGACTCGGGCTTGCAAACCTCTGACTCGAAGTGACTCGACAGTTTTTAAGACTAGACTTTGACTCGACGTGCTTGTGACTCGACAAATATGAGTCGAGCCCATCCCTGCATGTACGAGTATTCAGTAAGCACTTGTAAAAGTGGTTCTAAAAGTAATTATTCGGCAACGGATAATAACAGGATTTTTTAGTGTGAAAACAAAAGTTTTCATAACGTCTTCAAAGAAAAGGTGAGTGGTGTGCTTTGCAGCTTATGGCGAAAGGCTTCAGACCTATAAAACTTTTGCTAAAAGACAGTTTGCAATTTGCATGCATAGTTTCATTGCAGTTTTAACTTGTCATCTATTATCAGTCTTACTGTATTAATTTGCACTGCCATTCTCGAACATGCGCTGCACTCTGCCCTCGAGAGATTTTTCCATATTTGATTGTAAAATTGTCTGTTGCATGGGATGTCGCTTTGAAGTAACTGCAATACTCCAGCTCTCACTTAGGCTTGTAAATCATGTTATGATTTACAGTAGTTATAGTTTTGTTTCTTTTCGTAGCCTTGTGCCAAATGATTTGTGCAAGGAAAACACATTGTCAAGGCTAATATCAAAGCAAAACAGTTAACTAATCTAACAACGAAATATTACCTGAAAATAGGGAGTGCTGCAAGTGCAGTCCCACAGTGCCGATATGCAAGTCCCACAGTGCCGATATGCCAGACTTCACTGATTTTTACTGTGACATCAGGACATACTACTCCATGAGTATTCTCATTGGTCATTGCATGGAGTTCAGTGGCGAGATGTTCATTGTGATGATACCATTTTAAGTCTGCTTCAGTGCCTTATTTGTTTTGGTAGCGGGTTTAAATTAAGCATCACATGTTGTGTGAAGAGTGTTTACCGTGAATTAGATATGATGGTGCTCATGTTCAAATATTTGATATTGTGCAGTGTTTGCTTGTTTTATATTGATGGGGACTCAGGAGTCGGATTGTTTGTGTCATGTTAGCAGCGGAGTCGGAGCGGATTCGGATTGAAAATTTGTTAGACAGGGTTGGATGCGGAGTCGAAAAAATCAGAGTCCAAACATTCCTGCTCCATGTCGTGGCCAACACAGATTAAACATTGATCCATCCAATGACCTTGTAACGCATGAATGGAAACAGACGCGGCTAGCAGCTGTGATTGGCCTTACAACTAGTACATGAACATCATCGTCACGGGTCGGTAAAGCGCAATAAGTCGCAGATGTGGACGTTGCTGTGAAGGTCAACGTAGTGAGCATGGTACGTGATTTGCGTGGCTTTCGAAGCGAAAAACAGGCGTGCGCGTGCGACGTAACAAATGGTTTACTTGGACAATTGTATCAGTTGCTAAGCCTATATGATTTAGCACAACGGTGCACAACCTGGCGGCCTTCGACAATGAAATTTGCGGCCGTCTACATGTAATTTAAACTATAAGATTTGGCGGCCGTGCTGATGTGTATTGAAGCTAAACAACCGCAAGGCAAGAAAATCAGTCTACACCAGTGGTTCTCAAACATTTTCTGATCGCGTACCATTTGTGTGTCCCTTACCGTCATCACATACCACCTTGTTCCAGGAAAAGTCAATGTGCCAAATATCGTTCGATCAAAGGTCTGGAAAACCAGAATTGACACAAATGCAACGTGAACAAAATGGCTGTGAGAAATTTTAATGACCATTTTTAGAAAACAGCAAGGGAAGTAGGCAACACA
>JGI24158J21664_10010550_pt1 | contig 12323 bp, 10 predicted proteins | sample Ectturendosymbi3_FD_21664 | JGI IMG/M metagenome (IMG submission 21664) | reverse complement strand
TCTATGAATCGTCTAAATACCCATTATGACTTATGAAAAAACACTACCCATTGCAATGGCGGATCCAGACAAGGCGTTTGTGTGGGGCGGCAGTCATATGGTGGCGCCAAAAAGCTTTGACTTGTTTACCCCAGATTTTCTACGGCGATCGTTGAGTATCACAAAAAGCGGTTAGCTTTTTGAGACCAATAGACTTGCTATTTTTGATTGGTTGAATTACGTGCAATCTTTTCAATAAATATTTTGCAATCTTTTCAATGAATATTTTTCAGGATATCACTACAGTTTAAAAGCGCCTGATTTCATTAAATCACAACATTTTTGAAATGGATTGAACAGAATGGGCCACCATTTTTCACAAGCTAAATCAGAACACTGTTGGTGTCCGAAAAATTCTCATATCTACAAAATGTATTAAAAAGATATATCCGAAAGCATGCTGTGCGCTAGCGTTTGCCACCGTTTTGATTATCCGTAGAGAGATAAGAAAAAACAATGTCTGAAACTTATTCCTGACCGGGTAAGACGTGACAGCGGTTCTTCATAAAACTAACAAGTAACAACTCAAATTCCACGATAGGATTCGAGAGAATAGATAAATGGCAATCACATTTCCAGAAAAAAAGTTTGTGCAGTTACATGTACAAAGAAAGCAATTTCAAAAAAAGAAATGAATGAAGGTATTTGCTATGACCTTACTCCGAATTTTGGTAGCTCTGCTGGATATAGTGCAAAACAATTTCATAACCGCATGATTGATTCACACTAGGCCTAAAAGCATATTACCCTAAAATACATTTATCGCAACTACTAACGGTAGAGCTTCAATCACGTTTAGTAATGCTTCACATGCTTGGAAAGTGGACATCTGATGTGAAGAAAGAAACATCAATCCCACTGGTCCAGATTTGAAAAAATGTTGAGAAACGTTTCAACAGGAACAAGACACAAACGGCCAAATGTCCAATAATTTGCATTACATACGTAATCCAAACCTGTTTTTGTGATGTGTTTGTCCAAATATTTTTCTTTTTCAGCTAACACCACCACAAACTTTACCAACATAAAAATTTAACCTGCTTGTCGATGTATTGTTTCTGTTGTAATTAAGCGAGCTAACTAGCAAACAAGCTGCGGTATTGGCTGCGGACTTTACAGACCACATACAGTTTGTCATTTCGTTATCGTACGTGAACTTTATATCACAGCCCAAAAGTTTACTACAATAGAAAGGCCTGTGCTATTTCGTGATATACACTGAAAACTTATCCCTGATAACAGAGGTACCGCTTCTAAGCAAACTAGGTAAATTTCGGATTTTCCCAGTAATCTTAGGTCTAGACACAGCAGTTTATTAATTCTTGAAGGACATTATTTTAGTTATATTCAACAGTTCCTCTAAAATCTAAATGCTTAGTTGCACGACCTGAGTAAGGCGACGCTATCTCTGCAATATATGTCTAATACATGGCCAGCTGCCTGCAGAAGCTGCCTAGGAGTTTTCTAGAATCTTGCATCAGTTATGAGTGATCCATATTGCATTCGTATTTTCACAACTGCCTTTCAATGTTGACATGAGGCATAAACTTATAACAAAAACAGACCAATTTTGCGCAGTCCAGCCGCAAATCGACAACCGTGCTGAGATAGGGAAAACGACTGTGTTTACGATTACCGGAGTATGGCTGAGCATTCCTCACCCGGGAGAAAATGATGGAACAATGTGTTATCATGAAAGAATAGATCAGGATTTGTGATACTGTTCGATAACAGAGTAAAAGTCCTGCACGTAAATCCTGCAGTTCAACGAAGTGTAAAGCACTGTTTAGTTTATATCCTGGGTTCTTAAACTGGGGGTCGTGAGAGATTTGCAAGGGAGCGCGAGTATAGCAATGACATAACGTTGAAAAGTATTTAATAAAATACATTAGTTTTATCCTTCGTAATTTCATTATCATTTCAGTAAACACCATAATCAAAACAAAGCGCACAAGACAAAATGCCGCAGCTGGGCTAAAACGGACACACTAACAAGCATCTTGCTTTAAGAAAAACTAACAAACAAATTGAAGGTGTGTCAGGGCCTTGCAAGCACTGTGCACTCTGTGGTTGCCATGGAGAAAAACACCATATCCATGGTACCATATGTTTCATAAATAATTACAAAAAACGAATCTTTCCCACTACACCAAAACTTGACATGTGCAAACTATGGTATTTATATAGCAACTTGAGTGATATGCTTTGACCAGTATGTCGGCCAAACTACCAATAAATTTTCTTTGAAATGGTCATTGCACCGCAGTAATCGGAACAAACCAGATTGTAAAGATGAAACAGACCTAAATGGCCTTATCACGACACTCTTCAGTGTTCCATGGCATAGTAAATAAACCAGCTATACATGAAGCTGTCACTGTTACGTTTGTAGTACAACTCAGTTTTCACTCTCTGGATATCTGTGAAGATAAATTGTATCACCAACTTCATCCTCATAGATATCCAGAGAGTGAAAGCGCTGTCAGATGATTTCTCCAAAAATTTACAGCAAGCCTCTAGAGGTTTTAAACATTAACAAAATCAGCATTTTAAGTTTTTCAAACTTTCCAGAGCAAGGTTTGAAACTTGTTTGCTTCGAATAGTGTGTTTGTGTGTGTTGTAAAAGTAATCCAACAAATCAAATGATCATCATCAGTTTGAATTTCATTCACTGACGTGCTTATATGCTTCAGCAAGATTTTCACTAAATAAACGGTATTCGTTAAAAGCGTCTGGAACCTTGGTAATTGCGTAAATAATCCTATGTTGTCGCTAACAAAGCGTCAAAATAACAAAATGTAATCGTGAGTGACATTCACTAAAAATTAGGTATCAGAGTACATAAATATTTTAAATATGTCAATTTCAAAGTGTTCTGCTCCTCTAACTCTTGGAAAATCAAGATTTTGTGTGAGATATGAACTCCACTACGTAGCGTAGTAATCAACAGCAGAAGGATCTTTACCAAGGGTATCAGTTGAAAAACTGCCAAGATATCTGAGAGGCATTCTTTAGCGATTTTTTTCTGTTTTTGAAATGCTGGGAAAGTAATAAGGTAAATTTTGCTGTAAAAAGGTAGTCGCATACTGCTGCAACGGAAACACATTTGACACAAATAATTGGTTGGTTGTACCATTGTTTCGGATAAAATGGTCACAGAGCAAAAATTGCACATACAAGGTGATTGAGTTATATCTACTGCATAAATTGGTATTTGGGTTCAGTAGTGTGCTTATAAAGGAGGCGAGCGAGGCACTTTCCTCGGCCTCTCCCCTTTTAGGGGCCCTCTCGATGGTGTTTCGCGCGTATATTGTCCTCATTTTTGATGAAAAACGTATTATCCACTTATATAATATACTCCGAAGCAGATCATAAGTAAGTACTCTGCTTTCAAATGGACCCCCAACAGCAACGGTAATATGTAAGTACTCTGCTTTCAAAGGGGACATCAACAGCAACTGTAATGTGCAGGTGTTCTGCTTTCAAAGGTACCAGCAACCGCAATGTGTAGGTAGACCTACACTCTGCTTGCAAAGGAGACCCCATGGCTGCAATTGTTTAAACAAGTGATGGAAAGTGAGTCCTCCAGGTAACATAAAATACAAAGCAACAATTTTGAAATCAAAGTACTTTCGTATATATTTTGGCTTGCCTGGTTTACAGGGTTTCAGCGTTTTGTTATAATGCTAATCAAGAAATGTGTGTTGGCTTAAACTATTTTGGTTTTTATTGCTGGTAATCTGGAGTTTTAAGAAATTCATATAATCCTTTCAGGGCCTTAATCATTTGCCCAACCTTTCAACTTAAAGAGGTACTTTAAGCCTCCACCAAATGTGATCCAACGATCTGAATCGCTTTCGATTTTTTTTAAATCGCTGTTGAACTAAACTTGGCAAAATACTGCGAAGTTTTGTCTTGCTATGTGCTTGCAGCCATCATGTGAAAATTCATTCATACCAAGATTAATACAAAACTTAAGCTTACCGGTACATCAACTGACATTGTTGCTCGACTTTGAAAACATGAAAAGAGAGCTTGGAGTGTGTCTCTCTTCTCGCAGTGATGTTTCTAAACATTTCGAACGACACAATAAGTAAAAGTGACAACTTTTCCAGAATTTAAAACGAGATATATCACTCTTTGTTTATATTGATCAGTTATTTTGCTATTTTGTTTTCATTTATTCTGATATTCACTGAGAATTGGTTTCCTTCTTGCAGGATGACTCTGTATTTTTCTGTGTATTAGCTGAGTCATATGAAACAATAAATCAACCAATCAGATCAATAAATAAACCACCTTTACATGTAGCTCACATTGTCACTTTTGTAGAACAACCCAGTTCTCACTCTCTAGATACCTGTGAAGATAAATGGTACCGCAAACTTGACGCACAAATTATTATTCAAAGCATGATTCTCTCCTGTTTGAGTTAATTTTTCCAGCCTTTTGCGTTGTTCTTTGACGTGTTTCGACCTATTCTACCACCAAGTGAGTTAGCAATGTTGTCATAGGCATAGCCAAGGGGGGCCAAAGGGGCCATGGCCCCCCCAAATATTTAGAAAATATAGTCTTTTCGTGCTTTGAGAGGCGTTTTTCCATACAAAATACCGTTATTCGCCTAAAATCAAACATTTTGCCCCCCCCAAAATTTTTGGACTGGCTACACCACTGAATGTTGTTTACTCCTGCTACAGCATTCAGCATTTAATTAAGCACTGCCTAGACCTTGACTGCCAACCTTACGAACTCAACCTTTTTACGCATTCTACCAATGACGGCCACCTTCAGACTCAAGTGGGTCTGTCGCGTTGCTCGGTAACTGACGTCAGATAGTTTTGAGGTTTCAATGACAGCAATTATTTGGAAAGGCATATTTTCCAGTTTTCACTTCTCGCAGCTAGTGTTATGATTTATTCATTTAGTCTTGAGTTTGCCTGTATTCTCTGCTATTTCTTTAGCTTTTTAACGTTTCACCCGAAGATTTCAGGACTGAGGGTGTGTAGTGTTATGTGAAATCGATCTTTTAAAAATTTGCTCGATTGATTCGCTTGTTTGTTACCCTTGTGGAGATTAGTTTCTTGAAAGAAAATGTTAATTTTTTACAATTATGATTTGCTGTATCCAGGACCACAAATATAACGCTGACATTGGATAAACAACCACACTGAAAGCTTAGAAAACGTTATCCATAATGCCTAAAGCCATAAAGAAATGTCTACAACTGTCTAAGTTCAGTGCAACAGTAGCAGTGAACATTTTAATCTACAGGCACTTGAATTCTATAAACTTCAAAGATTTCACTTAAATAAACGGTTTCTGAAGTCGGAACCAAGATGTTGTTTGCATAAAAACTGATTTTTATACTGTTAGCTTGGTGCACAAATATGACTGAACAATTAAATCAAAAACACATGAAAATCTCCACACTTTTGTTATAGCTTTGAAAAATACAACACCCACATTGCACCAGCATGAAACGAGAAATCAGTGCCTGCCGCCAAGTGTCGTTAAATAAATCTCTCGCATTGCATTCGATCCAACAAATCAATACTGAAATATGAAAAGTTATTATTGTGCACACATGGTTGTACTCTGCACATTTTCTCACCACGTGTAAGATAATCGTTGCATAAAAGCATGAAATGTTGATTGTGTAGGCCTATAGCTTGTTTCTTTTTTGTGCATGTGTTTATTGACCTGCAGCAAAACTAAAAATCCCATGAAAACATGCTCTTTGGAAAGTACAACTTTACAAAATTTTGTCAATGGTGATAAATCCATTTAGAAAAATTTACAACTTCATTTTATTGCAAAATCATTTAGAATTTACATACTTGAAAAATGTATATTATTTTGAAATTTTTATGCCAAATTTTTGCAAAATTTGCCCAATTTCATCCGATCAAGAAAACTTTGCCCAACTATTTTTTAAAGAAAAAGTGCAATTCAGAATATAGTTTCTGCATACTCTTAAGAAAAAATGGCAATTTTTAGTTTTTACAAGTTTTTGAAAAAGCGTCATCAATATCTTTAAGCTGTCAGATTCTTAAAGGAATTTACAAACTCTTCAAAAATTTTGCCCAATTTTTACCAACTTGTGTTCAATTTTTCTCAAACGTTTGGGGTGCAACTGCACCCTCATCTCTGGCGGCATGTATAACAATACCATACCAAAATTGTCATAAAAGAGGTTCGCCATATTGACCATCGTCATATTAAGCCTCTTCCATATACTTAATACCACGGTTTCTTCCGCGATAAGTCTATGGCTTTCAGTGAAATGATTCTTTTTTTGAAATGATTATTTTTCATATATATTGTATTGCGATGATTTTTGTTGCAAGCTGCCGTTGCAGTATTTGATTTATATGTCTTGTTGCCGCAATAATATTGTTTGATCCGGAATTGCATTTTTGTGATAACCATATATGTAGGTCACCAATGCTTACTAACATGAGTATTGAATCAAAATTTATCTTACTATCCAATCTCACCTTGTTTTACATGCAACTAGGTAAATCCCACTGGGATTCGTTATACTTCGCTCAGAGCAGATTGTTCATTCACACTGCATTTTAGCAGTAAAAAACATTTTTAAATCATGTTTTATAAGATTACGTATGCAGCATATAAAGCTATTCTACACACCACAGAAAGGAAAACCGATACAGAAAATTATAAAGCTCATCAATGCATTCCAAAACAATCAAACATTGTATGAATCTTCGAGCATACTCATGTTTAGTTGCACATGGTTTGCCTCATAGATGTTTTGACATAAGTCAAAATGATGCATTGTTTTCATAAACAAGCATTTTTAATTTCCAAGATAAACCTGCTGTTTTATTAACAAAAACGTTTGTCAACATTGCTTAGCAGCAAGATGAACAAACTTCGTGGATGCACTACCACAGGAGTAGGGTAAGACACTTTACAACCACAACGAAAACGGTTAACTTTGACGAAATTTACTTGCACCGATTTTTATGCTCGTTGCGATCTAAATGTTTACTGCTGTGATGGTAACCTCACTCTGTGTGCACAACGTTAATAATTGAAAAGCTAGCATACAGCGTTGAGAAGATCAAAATCAGGCGATATCCATCATTGACCACAGCAAATCTTTAATGCCGAAGTTCAAATTTAGCAACGATTACGATGTGCTTGCTCATTATAAAAATTTTTCATCAAACACAAAACATATTCATTTTGTATTTTGGGTCTGCAGTGCCAAAAAACAAGCAACAATGGAAAAATTTGTGAAACCCACTCCTACGTGCGTTGCATGGCCGAGTCATTCTTCATACCTGCTGCGGTCTGTACTTAGAAAATAGACCACCCAAACGCAGCAGAGAAAACAAACGAGAAATGTTTAGGGCTGTGGATAACGGTATTGTTTGTGATTACTACATATGCAATGTGGCTTACACGGAGGTGTATAGGCAGAAGTGAAGGAAGAACACAGCCCTTATAGTGCTGTGCAAACGTTTAAGACCACTTGCATGAATTACGCATTTTTGCAATTTCACTCATATTTACTTAATTTGTTGAAATTAAACACCAGTTTTTCTATGAAACGTGAAAGAATAAAACATGAACAAACAAATAAAACAGTTTTGCAAGGAAATTATTATTTTGTATTTCCACGATAGCTCCTCAACAGCGCTTCAATTACTTTAGGCATTTTAACCACAAGCCTCTTGCAGTATTTGTAAAATATTTCTTTAGTCCATAATTTTTTGAAAGCGGTCACAAGTGATTTGCAGCTTGTTGGCTGTTTTCCCGACACCTTTTTTATTAACAACATGCACAAATTTTCAGTGGAATTTCAATCTGGTCAATCTCTGGACCAGTCCAACAATCGCATGTTTTTCTCCCCCAAGAAATTCTCAACGACTTTAGTCTGGTGACAAGGGGCCCCATCTTGCAAGAAAATGTTGCATCGATGAACAGGCATAAGAAATTGCAACTTTTCTTTTAAAACATTGGTATATTTTGCTTCATTTATGGTCATTCCAGGGACCAAATGTGGATAATTGTAACCAGCAGCTGACATAAACACCCAAACCATCTGAGTTAGGGGGCGTTTCACTGTAAGAACAATTTACTTCTTGTGGAGCCGTTTTCCATAAAGTCGCCAAACATATTGCATGCGTACAGAAAACTGTTGCACTGAATACTGGTCAGAAAACAGAACTTTCCACCAATCCTCTAATGCCCAGTTACGGTAAACTTTGGCAAAGCTGACACGCTTCTTTGTCAATAGGGGTTTTTGTTCGCAGGCCAAAACGCACGTTTAATCGACATCAGACAGTTGAATGACAAATATTTACACCTAATTGTAGAAATTCCTTTCGAGTTTTTTGCTACAGATCAACGGAGATAACAGTGCAATGGTTTGGACAACATGTGCATCCCTGCTGCTGGTTATTAAGGGTCTTCCACTTCTCTTGCAGTCTGTATAAATGCCATACTCTTGAAACGTAACAGAAGGCTGGTATGTAGCAGTTTTGCTGACGCCTAACCTGATGGATTATTTGACGCTTTGTACACCATTCTTCATTTAATAAGTTCATGTGAGCTCGTTTTTTGGCCTAAACAGCCTGAATTTTGCCTATTTTTAGGGGGGCTAAAAATTAAACACCAGCTGGTTGTAGCTTATAAAAAACAACGTTAACTTAAGAATGCTTTGTCAAGTCAAAGCAATAGCATTTTCTTTGAAACATTGCAATTTGGTACGTCACAAGCGCGTTTTTGCAGTATATAATAAATTATTTCTATTTATGTCAATTTAAAGATAATGGTCTTAAACTTTTGCATAGCACTATAGAACAGATGCTAACAGCTAATATTTTCGGGTGGGGAGCGGAAGGCAAAATGAATGAAACTTGATGTTGTATCTAACAATTACATATGCTTCTGAAAAATTCGGGGGGTATTGTTTGGGTGGCCCGCATATCCCCTTCCTAGGCTTGATCAAAAGGTCTTATTCGGATTGGCTGACTATGATGACGTCACCAGGGGCCATTCTCAGCCTTGCCTCGGGCCCCCAACCCTAACTCCACCGCTGTTCAAATCTTGCCATCGAAAAAACACTTCTCTGGATCCAAAGGTTTTGCTTCATCCCTGCCCGCATCAGCATTGTCTGAAAGACAGCCTCATTCGGAAGCAAAGACTCCACATCCTTTTGTTTTTTTGTATCTTTGTGCGAATGCCATGCACATGTGTTGTTTGATATGTTAATCACTAAGCGACGTTTTCGACTCTACGTGTTATGCACAAACAGTGCCATCCGAAACAGCCGGTACTTCTGATCACGTAATGTTCGAACATCCGAGCTGTGAAAATCACATAATTTTGCTACATATGTAGTTCATATTACGCTTTATCTTTTGAAATTAGAGTTCGCTAATTACTGCAGTGCGGGCGTCGTAATTAGAATTGCACGTGTGGGTCTTGGTTGAACGTTTGGTTTACTGTAGAATTGTGTGCTTGTGAGAGAGGGTGCTTGAATAACACCGACCTCTTGAGGAAGGATTACCAATATCCATACAACAGAATTACCAATGTCCATACATCAGAATTACCAATATCCATACATTCCTTTCAATCCAAAGCTCTTTTTTTTATTGAGATTTCATTTCAAACTTCTAACATGTTTTTTCTTTACTGAATTCTCCGTGCGCACAAATCACACATCAGTTGTGGCTGCAATGCAATAAACAACTCTTCTGCATGTTATAAATTGAAGCAAAGCTGGAATTCAACAACTACCATTTTCTGGAATAGTACACTGAAACGGTGTGTGGAATTAGTCGACAAATGATTCATACTTTTTAGAACGTTGATCAAATTTGTGTTCGTTCATTCGGGTTATTAAATTTCGGCGAGTCCGTCCAATGTAATTCGACCTACACGTGCATGCTAGTTTGTAAAATACATTTGAACAGCGATTATGATTCTGTTTGTCTTCATATGGAGAGTTTTTTTCAACTTGTATGAAACGAAATTGAAAGGGCATGATGGCACAGCGGTCTACAAGTCCTTGCATTTCTCGCCGAACTTCATAGGAAATTTCCCCGAGGTAGAGGAGACGCATGCAGTGGTGTTTGTTATTGTCGGTTTTCTCGTGAAAGAATTAATGGGAGATTCATTTTTCTTTTTTAGATATTTGAAGATAGAACGGTATGCTTTGGGATATCTGTTTTTGATCAGCATACTTTTAATTTTGAAGAATCCACAATGTATGCTAGTATATGTGCTGGCGATTTTATCAGCCGATTCAAGTGATCCAAACACAAGTTTTCTTTTTTGGTGGTGAGTAATGAACCTAGTCCGATGGGTGTAGAGACCAGAATGAGTCATTTACCGGTACGTTGTAGTTGTATTCCATTCCGCCTTTTTTCTATCAGAACATCCAAGCAAGCAAGAGAGACGCCGCACTCCAGTGCTTTGGTAAAAGTGATATTGTTATGTACGCTGTTGAGGACATTAAAACGAAAATGTCCAGCGCACTACTGTCGTTGAAAGCAACAAATATATCATTAACATACTGCCAAGAGACGATTGGTTTGTTTTGAACGTTAATGTTTGCGAAAGCTTGGTCTTGCAAAACACAAAAAAACGAGAGCTTCAAGCCGAGAAGGAATGGGCGAACACATTGCTACAACATCAATTTCTGTGTAGAACTTGCCATTGAATTGTAAATTGGTGGTTTGGCAGATCCAATTTGGCAGTTTTTTAATTTGAGTTTGGCCAATGCCCTGAAACTGTGCGCAGCCATCATGGAATAATGATTTTATAATGAGGTTGGTAACCTTTAAAGGAATATTTGCGAAAAGGCTTTTGACATCAAACGATGCCATGACACAGCTTCGTAGATCAGTTTTTGTATTTTTTTACAAAACTGAATCTGTCCCTGACTATTGTTGAATGCTGACGAAGTGGAGCTAGGGCGTTTGAGAGCCACTTGGCAGCTTTGGAGTTGAGACTGCCCACAGCTGAGATTATGGGTCTAATTGGGTTGCCAGGCTTGTGTGTTTTGGGTAACCCGTACAGAGATGAGGTAATTGCAGAAGTGGGGCACGTTCGGTGATAATCTTCTTCGCTAAGGCTGTTCGTATTCTGCAGTTTATACACGAAACGCTGAAATTTCATCATATTCTGCAAATTGTCATCATTACTGCTCAGAGAAAATTTGCTAGCGTCACACAATATATCTTCCATTTTTGACACGTAGTCGGTTCCATTGAGTACGACCACACTATTGCTTTTGTCCGGACTACTAACTAGGAAGCTGTTGGTATTGCGAAGAGAATTATGCACGTCCTGCAACTGTTTGCTCATAATAGCATGATGGTGTTTCCTTTGTTTGAATATGGCGGATATATATGTGGTTGTGTAAAATTAACATTTTAAGCTTAAAATGCAGGATGTCTTTTGGTGCCAAGTGTCTCTGCATTTCGCTATATGGCTTTTCAAATTAAACAACTTTTATTAACTTTTAAGGATGTGGTGATGGAGATAAAAACAATAATCTAAGCCTTTGGCAAGAAATTCGGTTACTGCTTTTGTCAACTGCTTGCCGAAGTAGTTGCAAAGTGCATCTTGAACGCATTTGTTGTCATGCAAGCCCAGTAAACGTAATTTATGCAGATGCCTCTCTTGTAAATGACTACGTTCTTGTTGTTCTTTAGCGGCCAAAAAACGTCTTACACATGCTTTTGTGATTTGACACAAAGATTTTGAACAACTTGTTTGAACACTGAACAACTTGTTCCAATTCATAAACATATGTTACCATCGGAAATCCCGAGCGGCATATGCGCAAAGCTTCGCACTGTAGCAGCAAGCAACAATAGAGTTCACATGCCATGATCACTCTGTTATTGCTTGTTCGCGCCACATATATGTATGGTGTTGTTCTTCACGCACATCCCATTCGTAGTGAATCACACAATCAACGCAACACCACCAGAGAGGTTGCAACACATATTACTTTATTCTGAATTCCCTCGAAATCAGGAAACAGAGGCGTGTCAGCTTCCTTCCATACTCCCAATTGGGCTCCACACAGTCACAGGGGACCCACAATTCAGAGCCTCACCCCCAAACAAAATTTCAACCCCCTAAATTCAAATATTGAACACTTGAAATCAGTGAAGTTTTTGTCAGTCCGTATTCTTTTCTGTTCTGCAATTTATAGACGGACCAGTACCTGCCGCTGTTACTCAGAATAACATCATCTGATCAGTGCCGGTGCTACATTTCGGCAAACTAGG
>JGI24158J21664_10010549_pt1 | contig 12323 bp, 6 predicted proteins | sample Ectturendosymbi3_FD_21664 | JGI IMG/M metagenome (IMG submission 21664) | reverse complement strand
TTAACTCCATCTGGCTGTCTGAACAGCAGGCTGCGCAAATGTGTAACTTTAGTCATAAGCACCAAAGGTATCTTGCTGCTATGCAGTACAAAATAAGAGAAGACTACCTGGGTTAGACATAGTAGCATGCATTTTTTTACAATAATCACTAGCCTACACAGAACCGCCGCCAAAATGTTTTCAATAGGTGGGTTTTGCGGTTCTGCCGGGGGCTTTGCGTTTTTGCGGGGGGGGCTTGACATTGCAAAAATTGACAAAAACTCCACAGATTTGCAGTGTTTCACGTTTCAATTTGGGGGGGCTTGAAGCTTTGTTTGGAGAGCTAAGCCCACTAAAGTCCACCCGTGGCAACGGGACTGAGCCTAAACAAAACACGTTCATCAAATGGAAGTCTGACTTCTGCACGTATACAATTAGGCATGCAGGCAGTGCCGGATAAATGAACGCGAGGCCCATCAGGGTAAAGTCGTGACCGCGAGGCCCCCGAAACGCTTAGCGTAATTGCGCCGTTCACTCATGTCCGATCCTTTGCCTACAGAAGCAAGTTGCGAACAGAGCTCTCACAAATGCAACTCTCAAAACCCCTAGAACAGTACCAAAAAATCCCTAAATCTGTGGTGGTGCAGCATAAAATCGGAATGCCATGATAAACGGTAAAAATACAACCAAATATGATTTGCAAATTAAACTAATGTGGTTCATTTCACACATTTTCATACTTTTCCAAACAACCGTAAAAATCCCTAAAAAGGGTCAAAAGTTCCAATCTCGGGACAAAATCCCTAAAAGTGAGAGCACTGGTTGCGAAACTTGCTAGCGGATGGTTGTACTCTTGGTCTTTATTGCGTAACAATAACACCGCAATAAATCTTCAAATGTTCACTTCAAGTTACGGTAGTAGGCGTTTTGCCGCATGTGACCAGGGCTCCCACTGAGGGTTTTTTCCACCTAGATCTGTCGACCTAGGTGTCTAGGTTTAATGATGAAAAATCGCGTCTGTGTGTTCTGAAATGATAAACACATTATCAACTTCAATGTGTTCAATAATATAAAGATAACCTTACATTGCAGTGTTTACATGCGTACATCAGATGAGAAAGTACGCATATCGGATGAAGAAGAACGTGTTCAATCGGTTTCGTATTCTCATATAAAGAACATTGTCATATACAACGGTGTGTTTAAAGGTAGGCAAGCGAGGCATTTGCCTCGGTCCCCCCTTGACAACTGTAATGTGTAAATTACCTTGCTTTCAAAGAGGCCCAACAGCAACTGTAATGTATAAGTAGGCTACTTTGCTTTTAAAGGGGTCCCCAGCAGCAGTTGTAATGTGTAAATGCCTTGCTTTCAAAGGGGCTCAAAGTAACTGTAATGCATAAGCACTTTTCTTTCAATTGGCCCCTTTACCNNCNCTNCACTGCTTCATATTTCAATTTTGGGGATCGACGCTTTCTCTGGGAGGCTAAGTAGTGACGGGACATATTTTTGGGCCCCCAGTAACAACGTGGTTCCCCAATTGGGGAGTATGGAGTGCGGCTGATAAGGCTCTGAGAGGGGGCATAAGTGGATTAGCCTGGGGCCTCGCATCAGTTAAATCCGGTCCAGGGCGTAAGGTCTGTTTTGGAAAGCCTATGAGAGTTTTGTTTGAAAAAAAATGTACATTTTTACGAATGTTCTTTCAAAATAAAGTAAGTACGCAATGAAGTGTTGGAACCAGCGATTGCAATGATGGGTCTCCCACGAGGACACGTTCCTTTGTTGGGTTGACACAAAGATGGTCGTTATCGCAATGATGCCATCGAAAGCTGTCAAGCAACTTCAAGAATATAATAAAGGTCGCCACAGAAACGGGTGAGTCAGAGTGTTTGCCGACCTCTTTGAAGACAGTTGTCAAAAAAACGATGTTACTGATACAAGTTTACCAGTAGTATCGAATGAGCCGTTATTGTTTTGCTAACTACTATCGGCGACAGATAATGAAGTGAAAGGTACATGATTGCAACATTGCAATTTCCAAACTGCTAAGAGTTACTGCGTTGTCTCCCTAGACAGAAAACTTGAGCTAATGGAAAATATGGAAGAAGCTTTTCTGATGCTCGTGTTACGCATCACTGATCGCGGAACGTAGAGGTTACACCGTTTTTTAAAATTTGTTGATGCGCTGATGCGTGAGGAAAATTTGGTAATTTCGAACTAAGACAGTTAATTTGACCATGATGACAATCCTAAAGGATTTGCATGATTTCTAAACACGACAATTGTGATTGTTTTCCGTAATCGCCACGAATAAAAATGATTTTCTAAACAGGATAATGGGGAGTGTTTTTCGTTTGATCCACCGCAGGTGGGGGAATTAGCAAGCGATAGGCTATACACAAGTCCAAATTACAACCATCAACAATCAGTTGAACATTAGGATGTAAACCGAAGACTAATTAACACAATTCGTAATGTTCTGTCTCGCTTGTGTTTGACACAAACAAATTTTTTTTTGAATTTTTGGTGACGGCATTGGCGACAGGCCAAAGCCTAAACTGTGCTTTTTGCCGGGGTGGTTGAGGTGAACACTCTTGCTCAAGGAGCGCTACGGCAATTCACTCAGTGGCTGTGGATCGAACACCCAGCCTTCCAATTGAGAGGCGGACACTTTAGCACTGAGCTATTGCCGCCCCAAACAAATTGTTCTCCGAACCGATGTTTAATTTGATCTTCAAAACTCGCGAAAACGACTTCCGTATATGAGGATGCAATCAGCAGTAGAAAATAGCCAGGCCAGAACATGCAGTGCATATCTTCTGATCGTGCAGTATTTTCATTGGCTGAGAAGTACAAATGCTCCTTCTACATCCGGGTAATGACAGACAACACACGCAACCATGTGAATAACTACGGGAATGCACATGAACTTCTTCCAACGAGTACAAACGGAGGTTCAATTATCAGGCAAGATCAACTTCTGCACCAACGCAACAATTGCAATAAAGCCAAGCTTTTTTCTGAGAACACATGATAATAAACAGTGAAAAACATCTTCTGTGCGACATTTGATCAGTGTATCTAGTTCGACGATTTGCAGTGTGCGGGAAAGATAATAAAAGTGGTTTGTTAACCGTGAAGATTAATTACAGTTTAGATCAGGGGTTTGGTCGTGATTTCTCAATTGCTAAGTAACCCGAAACCTTAAACTGGAAACTACAGCAAGTTTTCTTTTCAAGAAAAAGCGTTTGCTACGCAACATGATTCACACTGAGTGATACAAGGAACGTTTTGAAAAACAGAAACATTTTTTGCAACATTTTACCTAGCATCTGAGAGTAGGAAGCTTGTGTTGTACTTTAGCTTGGTAGTAAAACAATTTTTTTTTTTAAATGAACCAACATTCCGAGGGGTTTGAGATGAGATATCGTTTACAAGGCAATCATTCGTTCAAGTTTTGCATCGACCAAGAAACCTTTGTAGTTTATCAAAACTTTAGCTCAGGTCTATTTCCAGCGACCTGTTGTTTCAACATCAGTCTACCTTTAAAAATGCATTCGTTTATGCCCTGGTGTCACGGTGAGACGTTGCGGGTAAAGATTGGGGACTTGTTTGTAGGGAAATTTTTTTCAAGGTCAGTTTTAGAAGTCACCAGCGAATTTCGGTGATATTTAAAATAACATCATTTGCTTTCTATCGAAAGGAATTCTTACCCAGCAAAGAATCAGACACTAAGATCTTGCAGAGTATATATTTCGCCTACAAAGTAGGCATCATCAGCAGCTCTTTTTCGAATAAAATCTACATCATTTTGCCTTTTAGCTTAACAACAGCGCCAACGGCCCTCGGACGCAAAACCTTTGCTCTTCCTTCGCAGCCGTCACAAATAACGGTCTCAGATTATTCGGCGGCGATTTAAAGGTGAACACAACGTATAGTGATGTCACAGTGCCTACAACAGAAGAACTCTATGCTGGCGTTTTACGTGTAGTGCTGTGTGCGTGGCATGCTTTCGTTTTCGGGTCTGTTTCTAGCAAATAAACAAATTGCAAAGCTTCAACGCGTACAAACAAACCGGGAATTCACGCACAAAAGTCGTAATTAATAAGGATGTTATCGACATAGCGTAGCGATTAAAAGTCTCCCAAGTGTAGTTTTCGGATTTTGATTAGGTTGGCACAGAAAAAAAGGCTAAGGAACTTTTTGATCATAATTAGTTTTACGTGTTGCTACGGAAACATCCAACGTATGCCATTCAACAAATGACATGATTTTCTAGCAAAAAGTAAGTTGATGAAAAAAAAACTCATACATACGACGTCATACAGTGAAGATCGACAGTTTGCAAGGTCAAAAGGTCATACACAAGGTCATGCACGACCTTTTGACCTCTCGCTTGAACTGCGTGTCGCGCAAAAGCGACCTAAGAGTCACCGATGCGAAGACTGTCGGCGGCTCGCGACATGTTCTCCCACTGTCGACTCTGCATCGCCTTGCTCTGATCAATGGTCGACTTCAAGTCGGTGACGTCACGCTGCAGCGTGTGCATGTGCGACTCCAAGCGGAGGATCTCGGCTTCCTTTAAGTCGAGCTGTTGATAAAAATGGAAAGGGTCGAGATGGAACCTGGGATTGTTCTTGGGGTTTATGACCACGACGGAAAAACGCTTTTCGGGCACAACAGGGCTTAGCCCATACAGTAACTTTATCATATTTGCCCGGAATTTGAGACAACTTTAAGAAATTTTTTAATTTCGGACAACTTTAAAAAAAATTTCATCGAGATGCAAACATTTCCAGAAAATATAAAAGATTTGCAGTCTTTCAGATTTTTTGTAAAGCATAAGGATTTTACAAAAAAATTTGCCCGACATTTCACAACAATTCTCGGGAAGCTGTTTAACCCCCAAAGGAGCCTGTAGTACACGGTTAAAAATTGGGTTGACGCCAGCTGTGTGTAGTGCGTGAACGAAGCTTGCTCTCTTAAATGCCTCTTCACCCGTACAAAGGCCAATCTTTTTTCCAAAAGCGAGTGACGTTTACGACAACGACAATCACCGGTTGAGCAGACGACAAAGAAAGGAAAAGCATAAAATATCCGGCGCAGTGTCTTCAAACAATGGATGTGACCCTCTCTCCTCTGCCATGAATTATTCAGGACCACGGAAAGAACCCGAGACCATTTGGCCGCTTCGAAACAAAACGGATCAAAAAAACGGACACGGATCCGCTTTCTTACCAAATAGTATCAGGTATTCACAACAGACGGTAATAGCCTTCAAGCCACAAATGCCAGCAACCGTAGAGAAAGTTTGGCAGTTCAACATTGCTAATATTTAAAAATTTCGTTCCGTCACGACGCACTAACCTTCTTCTGCAACTGAGCGACATGCTCCACCAGGATCTGCTTGTCCTTCCTCAGCAACGCGTTGTCCTCGTCGCTCTTGCGAAAGCGCATTTCCAGTTCGTCCACTTTGCTCTGCAGTGACCGGTTGTGGAACGTGGCAGAGGACAGGTCATCCCCGGATTTCAACATCTGGGCACAAATGTCTGCTCAAGCACTCTCGATGTCAAGCGAAAGTTCTGACCTATTGTTGTTTGTCAGTTATTTTGCTTCTCAGAGTAAAGAAATAAAATTTGGGGATTACTTTTTGATGCGTGTTGTGCAAATAAAAACTTTTTGATTAGATGTCAGATACCCACAACAAGCTATAGTACGGGAATAACACTAACCACTGAAAAATATTGGACTTAGTCGTCGAACGCAATTGTTTTCCTTTCTCTAACCATAACCCGACACACTTACCTTAACATTAAACCCTAAGCCCTAATCATCAGTTTTCTCAGCGTATTTGATATGTACAATATTGCTCTGTGCATGCGCACATGACGTGGAGTCAATAATTTCGCAGGTTAGAAATTTCGCTTGACACCGGTAAAAAAACTTCTGGAAGCATATTGTGTCAATTCGCCGCAAAGTACGCACTATGAATTCATTTAAAAAAATTTTTAAATTGCTGCTAAAATAGCGACTTAAGAGAATGCAAATAATGTAGAAACAAAAATGGATTCTTAGACAACGCTAATCTCCAGTAGCAGCTGGACTGCTGTTAATATATCCAGTCACATACAGCAGCAGTAACACGACCTGTGGGCTAGCAGCACCACGGTCTTCTTAAGAATCTCAAGTAGGCCGTGGCAGCGCGTTATGCTTTTAAGGGTTTTGATAGTTTTACTCAAATTAAAACTTGCCCCACCGCGCAAGCGTGTGTTAACAACTCAGAGAAAATAGAAACGCACCTTTGCTTCAACTGCGTGAAACTTTCGTCTTTCGGTTTCCAATATTTCGTTCAGTTTCTTTATTTCCAGCGAAAGGACTTGTTCGTTTCCTTTTAGTTCTGTAATCTGCGGCAGAAGAAGATTAAATCGCTATACATTACCTGGTGCACTTGTTTAATCAACTGCTGTAGATGCACGCAAACATTTTCGACTGAAAAAGCCACAAACAAGAAAGTTATCACCAACAAATCTTTAAAACCTACTGCATCGGATAAGATCCTATGCAAGTGAATGCCGAGGAGCTGCTATGATAGAAGAAAGAAGGGGACATCTCTCCTCGAGCGCAACATTACTGTAGTCAACAGGCTGCGGTTTGGAAGAAAATTTTATTGCATTCTGGTTGCTCTGTAATTTTTTCCGGTCTGCAAGATCTCGTTTCGACAGAGCTTTAGAAGTTAGTATGTGCTATGAATGGAAAGCACTGCATAGTTCAAAAACGCTTCCCACCAGTATGCCCGGCAGCAAACATAGCTTACATTACACTTGTTCGGATAATGACAGACCGCAAACTCAAACGGCCTACTAGGACAGGGCGAGAAGTTAAAATTCCTCGCACGCAAGTGACAAAAGACTGAGGTCTATCCCCGGTCACCGCTGACGCGAACCACAATGGGCAGCAAAATATTTGCTCATGAGCACTTTTACCTCCTCAAGACTTCGTCTGCCTCTTCAAGTACAAGCTAAATAAATTTAATTGTGTTTGCTGCAGCTAAATTTCGACCGAACGGCCGAGAAAATTGTGTTACGGGAAAAAGCAGACGTTGCTTGAAAAGTCCGATTCAAGCTTTTATTGGGCCATGACTGCAACTGAAAAGTTTTCCGTGTTTTTGACCCGTTAGTAGTTTTGCAGTATTTGGTACCATACGTTTTTGGGCCGGCATTAGATCATCAATTTGTGGGCTTGCCAAGGGTAAGAGGGAGAATCTCTCTTTGCGAAGATTCATCGGAAGTCGGAAGTCTGGCTCTGTCGTTCCGCTGTGTTGGCGTCGGTTCCAAAACATGAGCTTAGGCGTATCCTTTGCACGGCAGGACTGCCAGATGTTGTTGACAGGAAGAATGGGAGCCAAAAAAAGGACAGTAGAGCTGATAGCAGCGTCCGTTAGTGAATATTTGGAGGCAATACTTGGGTTTAAAGTATATGTTTTGTTTTCTAAGATTCCTGGTGGCATTGCAGTTAAAAACGTATCATTTGTCAACTCATGGAACTAACATTTGCTGCATAAACCACTTAAAAATAGCAAATTCAGTGGAACATTTAAGCAGGTTTTCAATGGCGACAGGTGGGATACTGATGCAATTCACACAGTGATTGAAAGGAAGGAGTTGACAAAATACTTGCCAGTTCCAACATGATATTTGATACAAAAACAAACCGCTGTTTTTGTTCTGTTCACAATTATCGCGCTCACCTGAGACGTGTGTGTCTTCGCGCGCGAGTCCTTCTCATCGCGCAGCAACCATTCATGATCGAGCTGCTTGTTCAAGCTTAAAATCTGAGTGTGCAGGTTCGCGTTCTCTCTGCTCAGCTGCGACACGCTCTCGTTCAGCTACAAAACAATTTCAGGAGTTTGGAAAGTCGCACTGAAATGTAATTGTCAGTTTTGCTCCAAAGCAGGGTTTGCACAACGTTTCTGTTTTAATAAAAACATAAGTGTTTGAAAAACGCTAAAACGCCTTGCGCTTTTAACAAACACTTTCGCATTAAAAAACGAAAAAATGTTTGAAAAAACATTGTTCGTGGCGGGTCCTGCAACTCAAACCTTTCGAAAACAGAGCCACGCAAGATTAAAAGGTTATCTACGCGGGGATGCCCGCGTTTCAGGGCGTAACTACTGATGACATATGTTTTTGATAACTATAGAAAAGGACGAACGTGGATTTGATTTCGCAGCGCGAAGGTAAAGTTCCAGCTCAAGATGGGAGTGATGATTCGAACGGTACAGTAAACAGAAAATGTTTGATATCTTACGGGGATGGACCCAATTATAGTAAAATATTGATTAGCGCACCACTAAACCAATTCGCGCCTCTTGTATTGACAAATGGGTACTGCCTAAAAACTACATATACAGGCACACAATGCTCCAAAAATTACATATACAGGTGCGTACTACCCGAAAAATACATCTACAGGCGTGCACTGCGCTCAACGTACATAAACAAGAAAAAAAACGCGTATACAGCCGCGCACTGCTCAAAATTAGGGCAAATATACTCTTAAGGTCGGTCCAGCAAAAGTTCACCGAAACGCAATATCAGTTGCTGCTCCTGCCACGCACACAGGCTGAACAAGTAGAGATTCATACGTTTTTCAAACTGGGGGTTCTTTTTATGGGCAAACATAATCGCTTCAAACGTTCAGCTGACGTTTTCCTTTGCTTTAAGTCAAGAGTTTCCGAGCTGCGGTTAGTGAGAAGTTACATAGAGCGCGGTTAAATCCGTTTTTTACAGCAGATAATTCGTGAAATATGTGTGAATTGGAATGGGAGTTCAATTATAATTTCTAATTCTATTAGCTGTTAAATAGCATTAATAACAGCTGCGAACTACAAAACACACTCAAGAATGATGCGTTCACCAAAAAGCCGAAAAAGCTAAGAAGTTAGAGCACACCGCGGTATCGATCTTTGTTTTAATTTTTTGACTAACGCTGCTGCGTAGAGTAAGGCTACAGCATGTAGAGTTAATTTAACAGCTCAAGCAATTAAACAGTTTTAATGCCAGTCATAAGAGCAAGGCCACAGCACTTTGAATTACTTTTACTGATAAGCAATGAAATGTTTTCAATGCCAGATACAAATCAGAGTGAATGAATGCTTCTTAGTTTTCAGAATATTACATCCGGGAAACGTTTAGATATCTCAACAAGACCATAACCAGGAATAACAATCACGGGAAAAATGAGTCTCCTCAAAGATGAAAGATGCACGAACACTGCCAAGCGCTGATGGAGGTGCTACATTACCTTATCCTTAAGAATTCTATCTTGACTTGCTGCTAATTCCGTAGATCGCAATTGTTGCTGTAACGATCGAATCTCTTCCTGTGAAATAACAACGGTGAAAGCGTTGGACAGAAACTGTATAACAATAAACTGGAAGAAAATTTAAAACCAGAGATGTCAAGTCAACGAGTCATTGTCATCTTTTGTATGTTTGTACTCGGCAAATACCCGTTGAAAAGGCAGATCTTACCCGCAGGATAAAGTGTTCAAAGCAAACAAATACTCTGTTGAGATGCTGCAAAGCCATAAATTCAGAACCGTCGCCAGAACTCTTCATTACCTGGGCTTTACGTTTGTACGGGGGAGCTTGGCGTTCTGAATACTGGCTAAACTCCACTAATTTATAGTGTTTCAAATTTCAATTTGGGAGGGCTTGGAGCTTTGTTTGGGGGGCTAAGCTCACAAAAGGCCCCCGTGGCAACGGGTCGACACAAATTACACTTTAAGTTTCAATGAACTGTTCTAAACACCGATCATCCGAACTATTTTTGGTAAGGATGAAGCGAAGGATTGTCGAAGCAAATTAGAAAAACCTTATCCGTGTGCTTTAGATGCCAGGAGCGAAGCCATCTTTCGTATCACAATAAACTTATCCTTATTGTTCCTCCCAGGGCCACTTTGCAGAAAACACATTTATATTTTCACTTCGCAACCCTTGTTACGTTTGTCGGATTCGAGGATGCTTTATAGTGATTCAAAGTGTGTTTGTCTCTGCAGAGAAGCGTTCCTCTGCAGTCCGCACATAGTCGTTCTCATTCGTATTAAATTACGAAAGGGAATTGTAATAAATTACCCACTCATCGGACGATATTTTGAACATGCTATTACACACCAGACATCAAAGACTTAAAATTGCAGGTAAAAAAGGTAAAAAACACAGATCGGAATAAGAAATACATCATCCCGTTAAAATAGGACAAAAAATAGACGACGCAAAAAATACAAGCCCCAGACTAGGGTTGATGCAAAAAAAATAAGTCAGTGAAAAGAAACTGAACTGGTTTTTACACGTGCTTGTCTTACAGCAATACTTCTTCACGGAAGTGAACAAACCACCGTTGGCGGACTACAGGGGCGTGTGGTGTCTGGAACGCAACTAGCCAGCCGAAAACTAATCTTTCAACGGTGGCTAGCTGATCCAAAACTCTGAGGAAGGTGTGCACTTGCATAAACCTGTACACTTCCCATCACCTCACCAAAAGACACTGACTCAAATTTTCAACTGGCACAGAAGAGCTTCTCTACAAAAAGATTCAAAGCACGGTATCCATCAGGCATCTGTTTGAGGGAAAACGGATGACTGCAGGTTCATGAGCAATAGCAGAAGTGAGGTGTCGCACCGAAAACATCTTTACTGTGGAGAAAAAAAAACTAACGAGAAACAGTCGTGAAGTGCAAAATGGAAAAGAAATGGCGGCTGTCACAAAACCTAGATGTTGTCAAATCCCATATTCTTACGACCTTTATTTGAGCAACTACACATGCATAGCCACTGCAATTTATAAACAATTAAAGAAACTTGCTGAAATATTTTTCATCATTGTTTTCATCAACGGAAGAAGCAAATCAATCTTGACTTGCAAAATGAAAAAGAAGTGGTGGTTTTCCCAAAACCAACATGCTGTCCGCAACCTTATATTTTTTGGCATTTATTTGAGCAGCTGCTCATACATAACCAGGTTTTTTTAAGGCGTTTTAGGGCCCCGAATCGGGTCCCTAGAATTTCAAATCGGGTCCCTAGAATTAGAGTAAATTATCCTCGGGTTCCTAGAATCAGAGAAATCGGGTCCCTACAGGTCCACACCGGGTACTTAACATTTTCCTTAAAAAAACCTGCATAACCATCACAATTTTTGAACGATTCTTACAAAACTAATTGAAATATTTTGATCATGGCGTATTCAACAACGGAAAAAGCAAATTAGTGTTTTAGATCCCTTTTAATCGTGCAAAACCTGTATTCAAAAGCGATCTACGTTTTGTTTACGTGACAATCCTACGAAGATGACCCGTTCTTCTGTACCACATAAACATTAAACAGAAAAAGCTGCAACTCTAATATGTTATCAACACATGGCAGAGACAACTCCTTGCTTTCCAGCACATCGAACACGTTAAGATATCTTTACAAACTCAAACAAACGTCGCTCGCGTGAAAGACGTTTTTCCTGTGAAGTTGGATGAAGACTCTTTCAAGACTTTTCATCCGTGGTTAAGACCAATAATTGAAAGCTCTAGCTTTGTTGCAAGGTTTCGAAGAATCAACCGACTGAGCTCTGCTTTCATGACTTTGTAATGATTCAGACTTGCACATATGTGATTTCAAGTAACTGTTCTCCACAAAGAATTAATTGGATAGATAGACAGTCACAGCCAATCGACGAAGTTCACTGTTGGAAGCTGCACGATCGTTTGCTTTGTGCAGAAGATTTGGGGCTGCTTGCCCCTTCTGAACACGGTCTTCAGCATGCACTGATCGTTTTTCTGCTCTTTTCAGCCAAACAAGAATGAAAACAAGCAATGCAAGGACCGCGAAAATGTGTCTCTTCAGAAGCCTAAGCCAGAATACGCTGCAAGTAAGTTGCAATACACTGCAGCAGGTCCAGAAGTTCAAGTACCTTAGGGTGTCATCACGAGTGACAGAAGGAACAGGGAGATTGATACAAGGATTAGTGGTAGAGCAAACGCAATTCTGCGTGAGCTTTATCGCTCTGTGGTCACAAAACGGGAGCTTTCAAAGGGTGGAAGTTTTCCGAAGAATTCACAGTGTGACACTTCGTAACAAAGTGCGCAGCTGTGGAATTCGTAAAACCTTGAATATCAAGTCACTTCTCCTCCGAATCGAGAGACCCTGGCTACGTTGGTCCGACCCTTGTGCCCAGAATATTTTTTGGACACATGGCCGAACCAATGTAACGATTCTCGCCACTGGCTGGAGGCCGGGTCGAAATTCCAGATGGTTACACCGATTCCTTACTGACTTACGAACCGCAGCGGAGCAACGG
>JGI24158J21664_10010547_pt1 | contig 12326 bp, 10 predicted proteins | sample Ectturendosymbi3_FD_21664 | JGI IMG/M metagenome (IMG submission 21664) | reverse complement strand
ACACTACAATTAAAATCTATCGAATTCATCTTCCTCATCGTCCGATTTAAACAGTTCTAACGTTTCCGCATCTGTAAGTCCCATCAGCACATCATCGTATGCAGGAGCCATAGTTGGTAAAAAATTTAAAAACAATATTTAGCATCTCTTTACTTGAAAATACCTGCAATAATATGGTAAATCTTGAAATACTGTTAGTCTAGCAGAAAGGATGTCGACTTATACGGCGAGTATAGCTTGAAATTCTAGTTTTTAGGGCCAGAAATTTAGGTCGACTTATCTCCAGAATAGACTTATACCCCGGAAAATACAGTATTTTGCGCTCTTTACATGGTTTGCCCAGGCAGCGCTCCTAGGTGGAATCGCCAAGACTGCAACAGGCAAAGCATGCAACAAGTGCAAAACACTCGGTCAGTTGGAACTGGTCTGTTTTTAAATGCTCAGATGCAAATGTAGTTTCCCGAACAACCATTTTATTGAGTCTGGTCGTAAGAAATAACAAAAGGTCCCCAGGCATTGCCGGCAAAACCAGCGACTGCCTTTCCAGAAATTGTTTATATTATTGTTATCTGGAATTAGTGATTTTTGTTTTTCGCTGATTTCCTCATGATAAGAGCGCTACTTGTAAAAAAACTACCAGATTAAATTACTCAAAAGGTTTGGTATAGTCTCTTAGATTTTTGTACTTGATATATCTCATTTTCTATTCAACTTGAGGCACACCAAGACAACCAAAATAACAATGTGTGAAAACGACCAGAAGCTGGAGCTGGAGCCACACTCACGAAAACCAGAGTTGGAGCCATGTTCATGAAAAGAAGACCTCTGGCGCCGGAGCTGTGTCATTTTTACGATGGCTCTGCAGTCCCGAAATAATACCCACTGTAGCGGACATATAGACAATCCAGAGTAAAAATTCAATGGATAAATTGTTTTAGCAACAACCTCCAACGATTTATCATAGTAAATAGAAATTTGCAAGCAATTAACAAGTCATAATAGTAGTGGTTGAGCATTTTCGCCCCCTTTGTGTTGTTTCACCCCCTATTGCCCCCTTGGAGGCCGGGTTTTTTGTGAGTGACATCATAAGTGGAGGACTTTTAGGCCACCTTGCCTGGCCCTGGGCGCCAACCATTAGGTGGTAGTATTTCGCTGAAGTTTTTACTGGAAACTAGGCTACAATCCGAGTCTTTTGATACTTTCGATGACCTGCTGGGGTTTCAGGTTCAAAAGTTATGATCTGAACTAGTAAAAATATTTGACTAATTAGCTAACTAATTAATTTGTTTAATTTAGATCATAACTTTTGAACCAGAAATGCTAGGAAGTTGATCAAAGGCTCAAAAGACTCAGACTCCAGCCTAGTTTCCAATGAAAACTTCAGCAAAACACTGTGGCCTAGCGGTTGGGCCCTAGGCTAGGCAACATGAGCTAAAATGACCCCCTACAATTCCTTAGTTCAGCTTTTCAATGGTTTGGTTCAGCTATTTTATACTTTCTTTGAATAAAATTCTTTAAATTTACTACCTTGTGTTTGCTTTACAGGCTTGGGGGACGAAAACGGCGTGTCGGGAGTGAGAAGGGGGCGATGGAATAAAAAAGTTTGAGAAACACTGGCCTAGATTTTAATGATATGTGTGAACATCCCATTACAATCTTTGTCCATGGCAAAATCATACAAATGCACAAAACCCATGAATACAGTAATGAAACAACTATGTAATGGAAACAGCAAGGTGAAAGAAATTAAAATAAAAACAATTCAGTTTATAAACGTTTAAGCACAACTAATGGGATGGATGCACTTGACAATTTTTAGACAGATCAACCATTTGTAGATTGATACAAATAGCCAACACAGGAACACATTCTCGACACTTTTCAAAACGCATTGGTTTTTGGACTTGATGATTATCAATTTTGAGAAATCTGCATTACACAAAAATTGGTTATACAAACGGTTACGAGTATTTCAATGGCTAGATGGAAAATGACTGGGTATTCATTTCTTGTGATCAAAAAATCACATGAACTCTAATTTGAAAAGTCCAGTTGGAAACTTTTGTCAGTAAACAACTCTGCAAAATTATTCTGTGTTTGTAATGGCAAGAGTGTGGCCTCATGAAATTATAATTGCATATGGTTTACAGATCCAACTTTGCCTGAATCAACTTTCAAGTACTTCTGGAACTGTGTATAAAGCTTCACTCAGTGTGCTCTCAAAGCAGTTAGCCTAGACCAGGGGTGGGCAAACTTTGGCCCGCATGCATGAGACTATTTCATGCAGCCCGCCAGCCCATCCAAAAACTCCCACGCATCACTTATTGTTTTAATTAAATAAGTCATATGACAAAATATTTGCAAAACTTTCTGACGAATCTTTTTACTAAATCAAAACTGTAAGTAATCAAAATAGCACTTCCGCTTTCCTGCAAATAGCTTTTCATTGCTATTTGAGACGCACAGTTTAACATTCATGACTTCGACAGAAATTTTGTTAAAAAATAAAAGATTTATATTTTTACTCTATTTGAACAATGAGTGCTGATAAGAAGTGCAAGACTGAAGACGAATGTCATGTTTTCAATGAGGAATGGACTGTTGAATACCATTTCATGAAAGTTGGGAATAAACAAGTTTGCTTGTTGTGCCATGAGTCCGTGGCTGTTTTCAAGGAATGCAATTTAAAAAGACATAATCAAACCAAGCACGCGAACTTTGGACAAAATTTCCCCAGTGAAGAAAACGAAAATGCCAAGAGCTAGTGAACACGCTGAAGAAACAACAGAGTGTTTTCACCAAACAGTCGATCATACAAGATGCTGCAACCGAAGCCAGTTTTATGGTTTCATACGAACTTGCAAACAGGAACAAACCATTTTTAGATGGTGAGTTTATCAAAGAATGCATGTCTGACGTAGCTAGCATCATGTGTCCAGAACTGAAAACCGAAATGGATAGCATTGCCTTATTGAGGAGAACTGTGGTTAGACGTGTTGAAAAAATAAGTGACAATCTCATGAGCCAACTGGAGGATACAAGCAAGCAGTTTTTGTGGTATTTGCTTGCATTGGATGAAAGCACTGATGTACAAGACACTGCACAGTTGTTGGTATTTATACAGGGAATGGATGCTAATTTTCAACTGACTGAATAGAGATACTTCGTGTCAAGTCCCTAAAAAACACAAATGGTAAGGACCTGTTTCATGCTGTTGAAAACTGCATTGCAACAACTGGGTTGGAGTGGAATAAAATGGCAAGTGTAACAACTGATGGAGCTTGTGCTTTGACAGGAAAAAATGTAGGGCTGCCAAAGTTGATGAATGACAAGATCAAAGCAGAACATCCTAGCCATGCCCTCATACCTCTTCACTGCGTCATCCACCAAGAAAGTCTGTGTAAAAGTGCACTGAACATCAAGCATGTTACTGATTCAATTGTCAATGCTGTCAATCTTATCAGAGCCAGGGGCTTAATCACAGGCAGTTCCACGCATTGCTGGAAGATTTAGAAACTGAACATTTGGATGTCGTTTGCCACAGCCGTGTCTTCTGGCTGAGCCTGGGCAAGGTATTGAGAGTGTGGGAGCTAGAAGAAATCGTGATGTTCCTGGAAATGAAAAGCATTCAGCGTGAGTTTAGTACCAGCACTGTTGATGAAGAGTAGAGGCTGGACTTCAAGTTTGCCATTGATATTATGGAAAAGTTGAACAAGTTGAATGTAAAACTTTATAGCAATGGTATATTTGCACACGAGATGTATGTGCATGTTAAATCATTCCAAATGAAGCTGTCATTGTTCTCCAGGCAAGCTGGTAACAACAGATTTTGTCATTTTCCTTTGCTGAAAGCAAACATTTCTAGTAAACTTGCAGCAAAGTATAAAGTTCAGTTGGATACCTTGGCTGTCGAATCGACAGAAGGTTCCTAGACTTTAAGAACCTGGAACCGCAGTTTAATATCCTCAGCCCTCCATTCACTACACAAGTTGATTCAGCTCCTGAGGATATACAGCTGGAACTGTTGGACTTGCAAGGAAATAATGATTTGAAAGAGAAGTTTAAGTCGAACAAGCAATAAAAGAGTGATCGTGGCATGGAAGCTCTGCTGATATCAACTTGTGAACAACTGAACGTAATGACTAGCGTACGCGGAGAGTGATCATGGCATGTGAACTCTATTGTTGCTTGCTGCCACAGTGTGAAGCTTTGCGCATGTGCCACTCAGGCTTTCCGATCGCAACAATTGGTATTTATTATAACGTTTTATTGCTGCTGAAGAATTTTATGAAACATTTACTATTTTCACAAAAACTTAGAATTTTATGAAAATAGTAAATGTTTCAGTTTTAACTATAACTGTATAAACAGCATTAAACGTACCTGAGTGTGGAATACAAAAATTGTTTCTAAAATGAATATGTGGTTATTTACACACTGTATAAATTTTCCTACTTTGCAATGAGAGTGTGCAGCCCTCGGCTGCAACATTTTTTTCAAATGTAGCCCTCCGTACAAAAAGTTTACCCACCCCTAGCCTAGACCCACAGATTTAAATACCAGCATGCCTTCGTGTTGAAATGAATGCAATAAGGTCAATTTTGGTCAGTACGTTAAAACAATCATGAAATTACAACGCATAACTTGTTGTGTTTGGCGGAGTATAATCATTTGATAGCTCAGGCAGACATCTGAATAAACATTGACAGCATGAAACGCGGAATCGCTCCTAAAAATGCAGTAGAAATGGATCCACTGCAGGCCTACTTTGAATTTTCTTATAAAGTTTACAAAAACTTTTATCTCATTTGTCAAGCCAATTTGTTTTGCAACCCCAAAATTATACTTTGCAACACCATCTGGGGTCCTAGTGTAGGCATCACTGCCAAAACCACCACTCTACTTAGTATGTTTACCATATTATTTATAAAAAAGTCTGAACTTGCTTTCTGTTTGTGGTGACTATGCCTAATTAACCATACACAACCATGCACTGAATCACATGGGTGCCGGCTACCTACTCTAGCGGTTGACCTTCCTTGCATAGTTGTGGCCTGTCTAGACACTTCCAAAAAGAAACACCAATATATACTCTATAGCAAAAATGTATAACTGATATGATGGTTTTAGGCATGTGCAATTGGTAAGGAGTTGAGACTGTTGAGGCATGTACAGACAAACAGGTTAGGCATCTGCATAGGTGAGAGAAGCGACAACAGAAGTTAAAAGGCTTTATGAGTTTCAAGCAAAGTGAGATATGTCACAATGCTGTGATTTCACCACAAGCCATGCGGTAGTCAGGATAGCTAAAAAGGGGAGCAAAACAATATTGCCCAGCAGGGGGTCTTACAGAAGGTGCAAAATTTAGAAGGCAACAATGCTTTCAGAAAATGCAAACGGTCAGAAGGCAATAGCTATTATTCACTGAAAATAGGCAAGTGGTGAGCAGCAACATTGGTTAATACACTTGACTGAGGATGGTTACAATCAGATCAAACTTGCACATAGACCAATATGCTGGCAACATGGGTTCGTTGCCCACAGTGCTAAATAGCAGAGGTTCTAGTATGCAGCAAACAGAAGGAGGACTAGAACGTCCGTCATTTGGCACCATTGGCAATGAATCCTGCTGGGCAGCATTCCCTCCGGTTTCTGCATTGCACCCTGCCTCATAAAGCACAGGTTATAAGACATGGAACAGTGCAGTAATGATAACATTACACTTATAGAACAACTTCTCTGTTGTAATTTAGTTCTATTTAATGATTGCATTGGTTGGCAACTAGTAAGGCATACTTTTCCTGTGTTGAAAAATGGAGTGTGATGATTTACGCAGAAGCATGACACATTCACTGACTAAAATCTTCAATATTTATATTGCACCATTTAAATTTTGAACAACAAAGTGAAGTCCAAATCAAAAAATCATGCAAACCCCTTTGCCACAGAATCCACACTGGTTTCCTGCTACTGTACTAGTACAGCCACTGATATTCATTGTTGTGCTACAATTCTGACAGTATCTGTCACCTGCAACACTGTCGCTCAGGAAATTCTGACAACCAACAGGCCATGCGGTACAATATCAATATATGCTTTTTTTCCCATGGAAATCAGTGCAGTAGTGCTAGAGTAGTAGCCTCCACACACACACACTACAGCAATAACAGAAAACCTCACAGTAAATGTCTATGCCTATCTCACAGTATCTTCCGTACTCAGCTACTGTAATACAATAGTACTGTAAATGAGAAGTCAGTGCCGGCTCTTCTTGCGTCGATCCAAATTACGGTCCTATAAAAAATAATAGAAAACAACACAGTTGACAGTTACACAGCAAACCGATACGCTTTCTGGCATCAAGATCCACAGTTCCCTATTTCTTGATCAAGTTGTCGTTCCACATATGCTTTCCACATCCCTACCCATTCTCACCTGAACTACAGTTTCTGTCACTTACGACAACATCGTTTTACCTTGCCTTGTTATTCACCTAGCAAGGAGCTTGAACTTCATACAGTACAAGATGGCGGCCGACGAAAAACTGTAACGCCCATTGCTATGCTTCACTGATCGCACTCGCCAACGCAGATTCCACGCAGGCTGAAAACCTCGACGCTGCATGAAACACTCGACAAATATTCGACGACAGAGGACAAAGCTGTATTGAGATGTCAACGCAATAATATAAATATATCACACAATCCCGATCTGATATTTCTTTTAAGTGGTTGCTGACCATTAAAGCTGCAGACTTGCTCTAAGCTTTCGAGGAATCAGCCGACTTAGCTCTGCTTTCATCTTCCTACGATGATTCAAACTTGCACAAGTCTACGTTCAAGTAGCATAACCACTCTTCACAAATGTGAAGCACTTGAATCCATGAGCAAATATTTTCAATAGGAAATCGATTTCACGTAATAATGCGCATCTTCAGTCGCACAATCTTACTGAAATAGAACTTGTTCTATTTCAGTAAGATTGGCGTGTGGGCGAAAAACTTAGACTGCTAAAGTGTTCTTCCGAAAAGTATCTTAATGCCCAAAAAGTTGATTTTTAAAATTTTTACAGTTTATCTGCTCTAAGTGGTAAAAAACATACCTAAAACCATTTTTACGCCATTAACATCGGGAATGAGGTGACTTGACAAAAATATTTTTTACAAAGACTTCAATTTCCGATACAAAAACACTGATGGCAATTTGGGCTAAGTAGGCCTACCTAAAAGCATTTGATTTGAATCGCAAATAATTAGCTGAACTTTCTCATGTCTTCGCAGTTGGGATAGAAACAAACTTCCATAACTCTGGAGTGAAGGCCTATTTTACGCACTCCATCCTGTAACTTCCTCATCTTAGAAACATAGGCGTAGCTGGAGGAGTCCAGGGGGCATGCCCCCCAATTGTTAGCATATCTAGTCATTTTGTGCATTTAGAAGCGGCGTCCCAAAACAAATACACCCAAACAAAAATACTGTTGCACGCCTAAAGTCAAGCATTATGGCCCCCTAAAACATTTGTGCTGGCTACGCCACTGCTTAAAAATCCTTTTATGGTGGTGACACCTTTACTACTTTAAATCACGGTATTGAGATAATGAAGTGGGGCAAAAGTTACTTATACAAAGCATTACTTATACGTGAATTTCCTTCAACCTTCTCCTAAAAACCCCATAGGCTCGCAGCATTTTAAATGTGCATTTTAACTACAATCACTCTAAGCTAAGCAGACTTTTAGGAATAGTACAGAAGCTCACCAAAGATGATTTAACTTGCACCAATGATCATGGGAATCGGAAAGGGAGGGCAGGGGGATTTTGAAAATTTCGGCAAAATAGGTTGTTTTCTTAATTTCGAGTGGGAAAAACAAATTTCACCACTTTTGGCCCCCCATGGAAAAATTTGGGAAAAATCCCCTAGTGGTACCCCCCTGGAAAAAATCCTTCCGACGCCCATGCCAATAATGAAAACGTTAGTAGGCCTAATGTTTGCTGTTTGCGTAAAACTTGCACATACAAGCAAAATCGTCCCAGAAAATTGGGAAATGTTAAGTTGTGGGCTGTGGCTTCACAAAGACATTGCTGTTTTAACCCTAAGTCCCGAAACTTGCCAACCAATATCGCTAGAAGACCATTCAAGGACTCTAAAGATGCGGATTTTTGCCTAGTTTATTTAAAAAAAAAGAATAAAAAATTATCCCTTGAATTTTTTTCTCAAACTCTGATGACTCCACCAAAAAATCCTTGATGTGGCTAAATTGCGCTGTCCCCCCAACAAAAGTTCAAACCCAAAATTCCCAATCAAAAAAAATCTAAATTACAGGACTTTCCGCTTCTTTGGAGGGTTGGAACAGCTCTCTACCTATGTCGGCTGGCGAGTTATGGCCAGTTATGTTTCAGCCAAAATGGGCAAAATTTGACTTTTCGGGACTTCAAGTGCTAATAGCTTTTCTCTTTTCATTGATGTTCGTACTTTTCAATCGAAAATAGCTGAATCTTCTCGATAACTTTGTCTTGTTAATGTACTGTTCATTATTTCTGGGACTCATTCCTAAAATTTCCTCATCTAAAGATGGATCATGGTGAGCTTCGATTTTCGCAGGCATTCTGCATTTTTTGTTCTTTAAATTTCATTTTAATTCAGCTGAACATTTGCAACACTATTTGCTTGTGCCCTGTGGCGTACGAGGCGGGGGGGCGGGAGAGGCGGCGGCAGCCCCCAGGCTTCATAAATTCAGGGCAAACTCTGTTTTTCAGGGCAAGCGCAAGTTGTTGAAAATTCTGGATAATAAAAAATATATATTCAATACAGTGTATTCAGGGCACAGTCTGTTTTTGGGGAAAGCGCACGTTGCTCAAAAATCCTGAATGCAAAAAGTATATTCAATACAGTGAAAAACTCAGGCACACTATGTTTTTCAGTGAAGCGCAAGTTGCTCAAAAATCCTGAATGTAAGAAGTATATTTAATACAGTTAAAAATTTCAAGGCAAATTCTGATTTCAGAGCAAGCGCAAGTTGCTCAAAAATACTGAAAGATAAAAAATATTTCAATGCAGTGAAAATTTTCAGGGCAAGCGCAAGTTGTTCAAAATTCTGAATGATAAAAACTATATATTCAATACAAATTCAGGGCACACTCTTTTTTTCAGGGCAAGCGCAAGTTGCTCAAAAATCCTCAATGTAAAAAGTATATTCAATACAGTGAAAAATTTCAACGCACACTCTTTTTATCAGGGCAAGCGCAAAGTTGCTCAAAAATCCTGAATGGTAAAAAATATATTCAATACAGTGAGAATTTCAGGATAAACTCTGTTTTTCAGGGCAAGCGCAATTTTCCCAAAAATCCTGTATGTACTGTAAAAAGTATATTTCAATACAGTGAAAAGTTTAGGGCAAACTCTGTTTTTCAGGGCAAGCGCAATTTGTTCAAAATTTTGAATGATAAAAAATCAGTGACGTGCCGTCAGGGGAGGCAAAGGAGGGAGTGCCTCCTCTACCATAATCATGAAATGTGGAAAACGAATTAGGGATCCAAAATAACAAATTGAATAAACATTTGTTCTTTCATGTTGAAAAGGTGCAATTATTGTATGATTCTAATAATTTTCATAGTCAACACATCTGAATTTGCGTATTTCTTTTTCAAGTTAGGGGAAAGTCATGAAGGGAGGCACCGACTGGTTGTGCCTCCTCTCACCGGGTGGCTTTCGCATCGCATTGAGCAGTTTGTCACAAACTGTGTTGGTGAGCGCTTGCCGTGCAATTACCTTTATGTCAGCTCTGTAAACTTCATGTCAGCTACAGTGTAATGTTTGTATACACTTTTAATCAGAGCCGGAGGAACGGCCCTCCGTCCCCCCGCCGGGGTGGACCGGGCAAAACCGGACCCTCAAAATCTGACCGAGTCCCTTTGTTACTTCATATACTGTAGAGACACCAGAACTGAACTCACCAAGAACTGATTTCCCACATTTCCCCTTTCAATATTCATTTATATCTAATGCGTCAAAGAAATTTATCTTCACACGACCCGCAACTTCCTAAAGTCAACCAGTAAATTACCGTCCATCTGGCAACCCTTACTACAGCAGGATTTGTGACATGAAATATCTACCAGGAAGCCTCAGCAGACATGCAAGGTCAGCAAATCACATTCAAAATCACATTGCTTTAAAAACTTTTGAAAGCACAAGGATAGACTTTGGCTTTGAACGAACAGCGGAGACTAAATATCAGCATTCACAATGCTGAGGTAAGGGAAAACCGAGAGATTTTGAAAGACCTCATTAATGTAAATTGCTTCCCAGCCAAACAGCAATTACCATTGCGTAGTAACGACGAGAGTTCGACCTCTAATCGTGGCAACTATGTGGAACTTTTACATGCTCTTGCTGCGAAAGATGAAAGATTATCTAGACATTTAGAGACATCTACTTTGTTTTCTGGCTTAAGCATAATGCAGGACGATTTAATTGAAGCAATTGGTGATGCAATTAGATATGATATAAAGGAGATAAGTGCAGCCCCATTTGTTGCTGCAGAAGTAAACGAGTCAACGGATGTCACAAACAAAGCTCAGATCTCTGCCAATATGTGGCTAAAAGCGCGGTGGCTTGTGAAGTGAAGGAAGCGTTCCAGGGATTTGGTGGTGTGAGTGATGACAGACGAGCCGCTGCTATATTTTTTTAGTTGTCGCTCCTTTTTCCATTTATTCATGTTTGTTTATTTTACATGGTGTACAGCCAGTATTATTTGGTCAGTTTGTGAAGTAAATTGGTTGGTGTTGCTGCGCACCAGTGCGCGGCGTTAACCTGCCGCACTGGGTGCAGACGTGTTGACATAGTTGGTTCATTCAAGCTTCCAAGTGTGGGTGTGCGTTTGGGGGCGAATGAAGCACCCGGTGATGCTGTCCGTGTAAAGGCAGGCGGTCATCTTCTAGTAACAAAATGGGAGGACCCTTAAGATACGCCTACGAATGAATGTAGTCGTGCAAATGTGCTCCGTATTGCTTCTGATTGCTTCTTGTGACCGCATGGTATCCTTGTAGTGAATCAGTCGCTTTTTGTGCTTCATATCGAACGTGGTTTGTACTTCCTGCGCCAGTGCGTTGAACCTCCGGTTCGATTTAATTTTAGGTGGAGGTAGAAGTGAATTGGTGCGTGTTGTTGCGCACTAGTGATCTGCAGCCCTGCGCGCAGTCGTGCTTTTACTTTGCATATTTCATTGAAGCTCTCTGCAGCTGCCGATCATATTGATGGTCTGCTTCTCGATTGGATCACGGTATGCACTGTAAACGTATGCATAGGTTTTAAGACTGTTTCAACTTTTCAGTAAAGCCGTTAAAGAAATAAGTGACAAGTCACTTCAGCTTGGCTCTCCTATATTTTCCTTTTTTTCAAAATCTATAATCGCCTCTGTACCTATGTGCATGTAACAAATTATGATATGGGACAGAAAGCATAAGCAAAAGTCATTCTGCAAGCAGCCAGTTGAATGGTGAAGTTATGGTACTCCATTCAATTCATATACTCGCAAATTTGGCTTTGAAAGAGACAGTGCCTCCCCAGTCACGAACCTCACCGCACGTCACTGTAAAAAATGTATATTCAATACAGTGATTTCAGGGCACTCTGTGCTTTTCAGGGCAAGCGCAAGCTGCTCAAAAATCCTGAATGTAAAAAGTATATTCAATACAGTGAAATTTTCAGGGCAAACTCGTTTTCAGGGCAAGCGCAGAGTTGCTCAAATCCTGAATGGTACGAAATATATTCAATACAGTGAAAAATTTTAGGGGAAACTCTGTTTTGCAGGGCAAGCGCAAGTTGCTCAAAAATCCTTAACAGTCAAAATATTTTCAATACAGTGTATTCAGTGTATATTCACTTGGTGGTGATCCGTGTAATTTGGGTTAGTGTAGTGTGCAATATGGACCAAAGTCGTGACTGGTTATAATGACTTTGATCTGGACCAAGCCCTCGTTTTTAATGCCAGATTCTTAGAACTCTTCTGTCATCTGTTGCAGCATTGACCTTAACATCGAATTTTAGCTGACTGGCTGAGGTAGCAAAATTTTTAAGTTAGTTTCGTGAATGCAGTGTGTAATTTGGACCAACCTGGTGGCGGTTTGTGTAATATGGACCAGTGTTACAAATGACAATACTTGTATAAAGTACTTGGAAAGTGTTTTACAGGCTACATTTATACGAACATCGTACAGTACTGTACATGGTACAATCACAGTATACGAATACGATACAATACGTATGGGCACACTGGCACATGCATTTTGAGTGCGTGTTTCATTTCCCGAGGTGCAATCTTTAGTAG
>JGI24158J21664_10010545_pt1 | contig 12327 bp, 11 predicted proteins | sample Ectturendosymbi3_FD_21664 | JGI IMG/M metagenome (IMG submission 21664) | reverse complement strand
GGGGGGAACCGGACAATTGCCCCCCCCCCCTCATGAGACTTTGCACTGAAGATGTGCTCCGTGTTCGTAATTTGTGAAAGTGCTTTCTCACTTATGACGCGATTGAAAAGGGACACACGAAATAGAATGGCTGAACCTGCATGCCTGCTTGCGTCTGCCGATTACGGAAATTACAGCGGACATTGACTTTATAATGAAAACCAAGAAACAAAAAAATGTTTTGCTATTTTGTTGGTGTGTTGTGCATCCTTTTTCTAGCAGAAAATCTCTATATTGAGTCGCAAACAAACAAACAGAAAACTGAAAAATTGCCCTAGAATCAAAAATTGCGTTTGGCGTGCAGAAAAAAATTAGGTCTACTAGAACCGCAAACGAGTCTTAATTGCAATGGAGTTCCACCCTTTGCGGCCCGCAAATTTTTCCTCAAACCGTAATGTGGCCCTTCATGCTTGCAGTCTTGGTCTAATCCATGCAAAACAGATGAAAATCAATATTTCATAAAAACAGCTAATATTAATGAAAATTTTTCCAGTCCAGATAGCAGAAAATGGTTTGTGAGTGTAGCTTATAACTTTAGGAATTCAACCTTTATGTTTTGGTTTGAATGCACATGCCAAATTCAACAAACAATTGAATCAACTTAACATACCTGTGACGACGTTCTGTCAAACAATCCTGAGTGTTATATCACCAAGCAGTAGAGCTGTCAGCAATGCCGGCGATAACATTAGGCGAACTAAACTGTTGCCTAGAGCACTGGGCGAAAGGGGGCGCCAAAAAATACCAACAAGTGCAAATGTGTGATTCAGAAAGTGACGAACCAACATCAAGTAAAAATGAACAATATGATGAAAGTGAACGAAACTCACGTTCACGCAGTTTATGAGAAGATAGAGGTATGACGCTATTTCAGGTTTGCTGCAGAAAGGTTAATATTTTTTCTGTTAATTTCAATTTCACATAAACAAAGTAAGCTATGTTGCAATCAATTTATTATAAATTTTATTCATCCTAAAACTTTTTTAATGTAAAAAAAATTCCTTATTTCCGTAATGTACAAGGTGATGATATGAAAAGCTTTGTATATGAGAGGTAGGCGCTGGAAAGGATCTTGCCTATGATGCTTACAAGTCTATCAGTGGCGTGCTGTCAGGGCCAGTAAAACATGCCCTGCAGGCCATACTTTATCAAGTTCACTACAAGATTTTAAAGCTACTATCTCTGTTCTTTACATTCCTTGTTTTTTCCGTTGCGCTGCGTTTACCAGAATAGGTCTTAATTGAAGTAGCCTCGTAGCCACAGAGGGCATTCAGGGGCAATGTCCCCAATTTTTTGTGCTCTTAAATTTTTGTTGTGCCCAGAAATTTTTTTTAAACATGTAACAACAATCTTGACCGCCTAAAATATGTTGTTCCCCCTTCAAACCTTAAAACCTGGCTACGGGCTTGTGTCGAAGTCTTCACGAAATCATGTTTCAGTCATGAAGTGGTCAAGTTAGGAAACGCTGTAGAAATATTATCGAACGGCAAAGATACGAGAACATCTGCAGAAAGTTCTTACACCCAATTGCGGGCATAGGACTACAGCAGTGTAACGGCACAACACGAAAATTTGAGTGAGTGCCTTTGAAGATCACCCGGGCAGATATCTGTTTTTTAGGGTGTTGAACAGATCGTGCACTTGTCAACCGCACGCACTTTGTCTTCGGTGAAGTTTTTCTGCTGTGAAGGCATGAGGCAACACGTCCGGGTTCCTACGAAGATTGGAGAATTTCCCTACTGCAGTAATTACGCATGTTCGAACTATTGCCGAACTTCGGTCATTCAGACATGAAACGAGAACTGTAACCACTAGGCTACTCGTCCAGTCATTACTGGCCTTAGTAGCCTAGTTGACCAGTCAAATTTCGATTATTATAGAGCGCACCACTATATTTATTTAACCAATGCTATGATGTCTGTTACTGGTGTAGAGTAAATTTTGATGAATGCGATGTTCAAGTAAATTCGGTATTCTTTTAATAAATATAGCTTGATGTAAAAAATCGTCATTATCTTCGCCATATATACAACGGAAAAGGTATTTTTCGGGGGAGGGTATTGCCCAGGACGCACCGGAAATTTTAAGATGTGCAAACGAACAGTGCTTTTATTAAGTTTGCCAAGCAGCCAACAGACAATAAGCAATTTTGCCATCATAAGCGAACACTATTTAAAATATAAGGAGGCGCAGAACATTTATCCTGCCTAGGGCGCTGGAATGGCTTTCTCCGGCCTTGGCTGCCAGGAAGCAAATCTTGGTACCGAGTAATAAAGTTCTTCTGGGGTAAGGACCAAGAAAAACACGCTCAGGTGAAAGCTGGATTTTTATGAAAATAGCGGAAAAGACTTTGGCTAAAAATGTTGAGACTTCCCAGAAGAACAAAGCGTAGCAAAACATGTCAACTAAGGTGAAACACTGCATCAACCACGTATTCCATTTGCCATGATGCATGGCTAATTTTTAATAAATTTGTAAGAGACTACAATCTGCCATGTTACCTACCAAAAATGTGGTGATCAACTTCACACAAGCAAACAACTATCGATAAATCTGCCGACGATGTAAAAAAAACTGCCGCACTGAAATTAACAGCGAATCTGACAACCATACCTTTCTGCATCATGATACATTTTAAAGTGTTTGTGTCATGTGGAATTAACAATGCTTCATGTTTATGTTTTTAAATTGGATCCTAATGATCGAGGCTACGCGCGGAATCCAATCCTTACCGTACCCCTAATTTAATATCCTCTCCCTGATTTTATAAAATGTTTAATGCGCACAAATGCAACAATGTAGGAAACAACTCTCTCTCAAACTTTTTAATGCACCCTTTTTATTTAAACCCCATTTTGCAATATACTTTCCACGTAGGCTATCTGTCTGATGTTGCAGCCAAAATGCTGCGTATTTTCCATTAGGATCGTTTGATTCTACTGTACTTGCTCCCAATTCAGTTCAGTCAAATTAGATATTAGTCCATTCAGTAGCAATAGTTATTTCTCTATTAAATTTTTTTTAAATATACATCAAATTCGCTTCTCTCAAACCCCAACGATATTAAGGCGCTCAAGAATATAACGAACGGTTTTCCCAATACACCGCAAGGTTTTACCGATCCAGCACCTGCTACAGACTAAAACAGAAACGTTACTGGAGTGCGCCCTTTCTTGCTCGCAAAAAGACACGTTTACACTGTAAGACGGTTGTAATAGAATTCTGACCTCGCTCACCTGCGCCAGGTGTAATGTGACAAAACAATCACGAAATTAACAAGGACATTGTTTCGTGAGCATTCGCAACAATGCCATATGCGGAGCTTAGTTTCAAAACAAACACTATAATACCAAGGACGTTGGGTCGTTGCGCAGTCCAGATGCGGTGTTTAGTAACAAAACAAAACATCATCGAAGCAGAGATCACAACGCCAGAGTTATTTCTTTCCAACAAGGACGGTTGAACAATCACGTGATCCGGATTTGGAAGGCGTGCCTTTGCAGCAGGGATGAGCATTGGACTAGACTTGGATTGGACTGGATCCGAACTATAACAATTTTTTTCGATTTGGAATGAATCCGGACTGTAAATCGCTTCAAACGTTCAGGACTAGGACCAGATTTTAACTGAGTTAATTGAAAAGAATTGCGTAATTTTTGTTGTAAAAAACCTGCAGTTTGTCAGTCTTTCAGACTTCGTTTGGACTTGGACTTTCAATGATAAAAAATTTAGGACTACAGTTGAATTTGGACTGAGTTGCAAAATTTAGGGATTGGATCTGGATCGCAAAATATGACAGTCCGCTCATCTGTGCATTGCAACACACAGAAGTCGACCCATCCGTACGCAAAATGGCCTTATTTTTTGTATTACGCGTAGCTATTCTTCTTCAACCAACGTTGTCAGTGTCAACGACTTACTTTTATAGCTTCATTTTGCAAACAAAGCACGAAAATGGGTTTTGCTTGTTGTAGTGAATTGGTGATGAACAAAGCGTAGACATCGGACCATGTGTCATGCATGAGGCACAAACGACTGCCCTGAAAATGTCTTGATGGTGGCTTTCGTGCGACCTCGCGTGGCAAAAAAATACTTGAATAGTTGGGCTTTATCCACAAGGGTTTTCTCATCCCTAGCACAAGAGAAATTTTGTTGTTTTCAAAACACTTCGATTGTCCAAGGAAGCTTCATTAAAAGGATTGCTTGAGAAATTTTGGATGGCTTGATAAACACAATGCGTCTGACTTTGCTCAACGAACGACTGCAAAACAAGAAAAAAATGAACTACTGATTGTGCAAAAAGCAATTCCTCACCTGAATTTTTGTGTGCCAACTTTTATTCAATGCTTCAACATTGCTAAATTAACGCTAAACAATTTTGCTGACCTTTCCACTATTGCCTCTTTTTTAAACCTGCCAAAAATCATTGTGGAATTAGATTTTATGCAATAATAAGTATACAATAAATTGTTCAAAATGTGCAATGGAAGCAGAATAGACTCATACATCGGTAATGATTTCTCAAATGGATCATTATTTTTAGATTGCGGAAATAATCAATTACATAAATTACTTTCTAGCTACCGTACAAAAGCATTAACTTCCACAGGTCATTGCTTTCGAAGAGCTTGTGGATATCTACATGGTCATTTGAAACAGAATAACTCGCATTTTCGCGTCACTCTTTCGATTTTCGGGGTAAAATAGCATGGGTAAAGAAATTGGCCGGTAAAGAATAGGATATGGAATGCACTTACAGAGAAGAAACAAAACTACGCCGCAACCTGATCGAGGAACACATGGGTTACCTATAAGCAGAGCTACCATACCGTCCATATTTCTAAGATTTGTCCTTATTTTGCAGTACTACGTCTTAGAAAATATTACTGTCCTTATTTCAAAGAAATGTGCTTATTTGTGACTTGCGTCCTTATTTTTTGTTATTTTCTGTAGCATAACAATTTTAAATAAGCAAGATCTGACAGACATACAGAACATTTCAATCCCATCGTAAACATTTGGTAATCAAAGTTTTTTGACGGCGTAAAAGTAGTATAATCTTGCAGCACAAAGACGTAACGCACAATCAGGTACTGTTAGCACTGTAAGCTGTCTGCTCTGGTTAGGATTCTCAGGAAAGCTGGTTTTGTAGCGAAGGTTTAGCGCAGTGTTTCCCAACCCGAGTCCGTCGGCTCATTTGAGTCCGCGGAAGACTCTGGATGAGCCCGCAAGCACTAGGGGCAAACAATTTACTTTAATGCGCTCAAACAATAATAACTTTATCCACTTTATACAATCGACGTTTTTGTTCGTTTTAAATGCACCCAACCAGCGTGAAAAATTCAAAAATTCAGCTGTTCCTCATGGCATTTATACTTTTGAGATAGAGTCGCCTGCAGCAAGTGTGAAGTTGTTCTCTAAACTGCGGTTAGTTTTTACAGTCTTAGTTAGTCGTTGCTAAATGAAAGCAGGCGTTTGCATATACTGACAACTACTTGAAACCTAGATTTTCGAAGTAAACGGTGAAATCCGGCCACAGTTCGTGTTATGCTTAGAAGTCCTTGCTCACGGATACATTAAAGAAGTTAAACTACGTCGGCATCTCGAGTAAAAACATGCAAAACACGTTGATGAACGGAATAGGACATTTCGGCGATGGACGTTTTGGCGATAAATCGGTTATAAGACATAACACTTTTGATGGGAGCACTTTTTATGTACCTTTTCAAAAATTTTTTGGTTCAGCTTTGGGGTTAAGGTTTACGTTCAGCCTCAGGGCAAACAAACATCCTTTGTAATCTAACCTTTGAAGTACAGTAGAATTCGACTGTAACGATTCCGCCTTTAACGAAGCTTTTTCTTCTGTCCCGGCATTATCCCTATCTTTTACGTGCATTAGAATTCGGCTATAACGACTTCGGCTGTATCGTCACTTCGCCCATAGCGACGCTGTTTGTCGGTTCCCGCAGAATATTTTGTTCGTGTATGACAAGGTCTCCAAACTACGGCCCGCGGGCCAAATCGGGCCCGAGAAACCGTTTCATCCGGCCCGCAAAGCCATTTCATGAATAATGAAAAAATAATATATTTACGACAATTTATTGATTTGGCAGAATGTAACCTTTCCCGAAACAATCACATTACGTAAGATGTCCGGCCCTCGAACTGCTGTATAATAGCTTATGTGGCCCTCTGACGAAAAGGTTTGGAGAACCCTGGTGTATAACGACAGTTGCAAGATTTCTTGACAGTTTGTGGTTTAAGCATGGCTGTGAAGCCGCCACACAGACCTTTTATGATGGATAAGTAACGTGGTTAATTAAGAGGGGAATCGTTGATCTGCTGGTGTGACGTAACAATGACATGAGAGAGTCGAAGGAAACCTTTACATGTTTTACTGCTATAGGAATTTTTGGGGATTGTTGCAACTTTAGTCAATTTGACCGAGACTTGGTGAAGCAGTGAGTAGAATGTCGAGTAAAAGAAGCAGTAGCCAATGGTGGAAAATTCTCTAACAAAATTCAAAGCATGTGCTATTTAAAGCTGTTTCAAAAACAGCACAAACAAAACTTAGTGACTTTTTTGTAAGAATGTTATGGAGTACTGTACTACTGTATGCTCTGTATTGCATGTAAATACAACTGCCAGTGATCTCAAATGCTTGTTTGTGCTTTTCCTATCAGAGTATTCGAGAAAACACGATACAGTAAGCAGCAATCCTAATCCAAGAACACTTTTAACCCTTAGGTTCTGACCTTCAACTAAAACGCCATTTGAGGAACGATTTATTGTGGTTCGGCTGTAAGGTCAATTCGCCTATAACGACTCTTTTTCTCCGGTCCCTTAAGTGCTGTTACAGGGCAATTCTACTGTATTTCAAAAACACACTTCTTTCGTATAAAACATTTGCAACTGCCATCGCCGAAGCGATCCGTCGCCGAAGCGACATCGCCGAAATGTCCTAGACCCTTGACGAAAACCTTGAGCTTGTAAAGAGAAAAAGTACCAAGTAACGTGAAGTCGGACTTATCGTTCATCTACTCAGGGGTAAAAGCTTGCTCCCATAGTAAAGCAGTGCGTGCTTCTTTTTCTGTTGCTTGGACAAATGCAAGAGCAAACGCACAGGAGAGAGCTTGGTCAAACCAGCAGCCGTGAAAATAGCCAGGATAATGTGCAGTAATGCCGTAGCTAATAAATTAGCTTTGGTTCTTTTGTCAAACGACTCCATCAAGTGGCGCATCCAAGAACTCTCAGTCGATATTCTGAAATAATCTATTGCTGCTGCGAAGCGAAGTGAAAATCTTATTTTAGATTTGGGCGAGGTTGCCGATATAGGAAACGATGCACAATTCATGGTGTTCATGCGATACCGTACGACTGAGGACGACGTGCAACAGTTTATCGTTTGCCGTCCACTTGCCAAACATACCACAGGAAATGTTTTAAAAAGTGGATTCCTTTACTAAGGAGTAGGACCATCAGCTTTCGAGGACTCACTGCGTGTCTGTTTGTGCCGATGGTGCTTCCGCCATGACGAGAACAAGAATATTTATGAGTTTATGAAAATGGAAAACAAAAGTATGTAGGCAGCCTATTTATTGTCTTATTCACCGAGAATAAATTCGGCAGCGAAAGAAATTTAAGTAGATTTGACATTAGTTTTAAGATATATTTCAACTGCTCGTCAATCACATTAACGGCCGTCCCTTACGCATTCGCTAATTTTGTTGCTTTGTGTGAGAGGATGGCTGCAGAACACAGTGGGCGTTTTTTTCATTTGAACATCAGTTGGCTCATGAGGAAAAATGCTGGAGGGAGTGGCCCACGCATTGACACCAGTGTGTTATTAAAAAAAAGAGTCTTTGCTGAACGATTCAAAGACAGAAAGCGGATTGCCAAATAGCTACAATATTTTTAGGTGATATTTTATACGTTTGAACCAGCTAAACATCTCCATGCAGGGAAAAGATACAATACTTTTGATGTGCTTAAGACATTCTCTCGTTTAAAGTTAAAGGTAAAATACATTTGTGGATCCACTAAATCGAAAGTGGAAAAGTAACTGTTTTTCTGGCATTAAACGCATTTGCAGAAAAGGCAGAATTTGATTTGCTCTGCATTCGTCAAACCTTTCTTGAGCCCCTTACGACATCTTTCCGAATTTGATAGAAGATATTTCCTTTCCTACAGTTACACTAAAGCATTTAACAGGTTTTGAGGTTCCGGAGCTACAGGTTCATTGTGAAGTGGATTGCAATGCTGAACAGCTGATTGAGCTGCAAAGTCGACAGCTGTGGAGTCTTTGACTCAATTTTTAGTGGATGTCCAGTCTATCAGTCAACGGAACCAAATCTTTCTGATCTGTGTTGGCAGGCAACAAAATCTCTTTTGCTTGTTCTAACTACATGCCGTTGTGAAGCCGTTTTACAACACTATAAATATTTTTGAAACCAAGCACTGAAACCAATTTCAACCAGAAGACGACATCAGGTGTGCGTTAACGATCACAGGCCTTTATTTCGGCAAACTTGTGAAACAAACTCAGACATGACTCTCACTGAAATTTATGAATGTGGGCGATAAACCAATCTTCTAAAACTGGTCTTTGTATTATTCTCGTAGCCATAGTCTCTATGGAGTCAACGAAGGTTTATACTGGTTCTGAAAATAAGTCCATGTCTTAAAAATGTTGGGAAACACTGGTTTAGCACTTAATTGATTCAAGAAATAAGCAAGCAAAAAAACGTTTTCTGTGACGATTCCAAGAAGGAAGTCGAAAATAAGGCATTGCTGAAGCACTTGTTTCCTGGAGACAACTAGGCAAACATATGATCTAACGTTAGTTGTGCAAAGAGAAACAATTGTTTTCTTTTTAGGTAATGAAATCATTTTTTCCTCAGCCGTCCTTATTTTAGGTTTTAGATTGATGGTAGCCCTGCCTATAAATGTAGTGAGGGTATGTTTGCTCACCATTGCAAGAGATTTATTGGCAACTGAAAATGTATCGAATAAAATTTGTTGTCAATATTGGTTGAAACAAGAACAAAGCAGGTGAATTTATGTGAAGAGTGTTGCACATTGAACAATTTGGAGAGAGGTTGAACAACCAGCTGATGAACAAAAGAACATTGTGTGCACAATACTTTGCCATTTTCAGAAGTTTAGCGTTATGCTAATGTTGATTATTATCAAATTAAAAGTGGTTACATTTGCCCAAATCCAGTTTTACCTTTTTCAGTCCTGCGTGCGCCAAATTTTTGGGGAAAATGACGCGAACATATGTGGCCATAACTCGCCAGCTGATTAAGTTAGAGAGCTGTTTAAAGCCTCTAAAGATGCGGAAAAACGTGCAGTTTCGATTAAAAAGAATTGGGAAGTTTTAGATATGATTTTGTTGGTGGGTGACGTCAAAACGAGGGTAAGTTAAGGTCGTTTTGCCCTCTTCATCTGGCCCTAGGCCCCAATCCCAAGAGGCAGATATTTGTTTGTTTTTTAAATCAAACTAGGCGAGAATTCGCTTACTTAGAGCCATTGATTGGCTTTCTAGCTGTTGTGGTTTGAAAGTTATGGCACCAAATTAATGTTGTCGATCCGAGTTAAACTCCAGGCGTGCATGGCCTGTATTGTCACTGTGCTACTCTGGTTGTGAAATGTGGACAACGCACCGGTGCCAAGAACGCCGTCTTAACGCTTTTCACCTGCGTTGTCTTTGCTCTAATATGGGGCTGTCCTGGAGGGCGTACGCAAGGGGGGATTTTGGGGTTAACCCCCCCTTGAGCTTGATATTTTACAAAATTGCCTGCGCAAAGGAGATATTTTACAAAATACCTGCGCAAAGGAGATGATTACTTATTTTCGTATACATATTCTTGTTAATTTGTCGACTTATGCATATACCACGGAATGAAGTTGCATGCAGATTTCAAGGAATATTATGAATGGGCAAAAAAGTAATAATTAGGTTTTGGTGGGAATCTAGGATATCGCCTGCATTCAGGAACCATCTCACCACTTTTTACCGACGTTTCGTCCACTACACATGTTTATGATTTTTTCCGCATTAGTTCACGTTATCCGAAACAATTGTCTTAATTTTGCTGCTTTGGCTGATCAGCGCATGCGCTGAGTTGGCTGTATTACCTATTTTTGTAGCATGATAGAACTGTTACACGAGCTCAAAAACAGCAGTCGTTAACACAGAAGCATTCAGGCATTTGATAATGTCTCAGCAGGGACAAAAGAAAAGTAAAATTTGCTCAGCTTCCATACATAACAAAAAATCAAAAGTTTTCTTGCGTACTTTATGCGCTTTCTCAATTCTTGTGTAGTTTAGCAAGATTCGATGTTGCAAACCGTGGTGTGCGTCAGACAGTCCAGCGGCACAGTTTTTATGCTCCACTGCTCGTATTCGACAAGACATTAGCACAGCCTCATTTGCAATTGTAAATTGCTCTGACGCATTGATGAGTGTGTTTTACTCCTCTGTTTTGACGCGCAGCTGATATTTTTGCAATTATGAACTGCTGTGTTGGAGCGTTGGGTTTATTTTCCTCCGATATCATAACCTGTAGCGCAGATAGTTTATATTCAGTGCAATGACACATAAATTAAGGAAGTGCGTGTAGAAGAATATTCATATTATGTCAACAAATATCGCCAAAACGTTCGTGTGGAAACATGAATATGACGTTAAATTGTGGCGTCACAAACAGCGGACACCAACTACAAGTGTCCAGCATATGCTACTGAATGAAACCCCCATGAAAATTTTCTGCGTACGCCACTGACTGTCCTAGAATACCGTGTGCCCAATACGTCAGTTCTTCTGTACAAGCGACTGGTTCCTACGACCTCATAACCATCATCAGACATCGACGTCTACGATGGGCTGGCCGTGTGCGCCGGATGGAGGACAACCGCCTGCCAAAGCAAGTTCTGCACGACGAACTACCCAATGCTGACCGACCGACCGTGCGTACAAAACTGCGTTTCCGGGACGTGCAAAAGCGTGACTTAAACGCTTTAACATACCAGATACTTCGTGGGAAAAACTGGCTTGCAACAAAAGAGAGTGGAAGCCAGTCATTGGAACTGGAAAGAAAACATCGAAAAAATCATTCTTCGAAGATGAGTGCCGCTGTGCTCATCGTCGCACACGACATGATAGGCCATGATGAGGATGATGCCTAGAACTGTCATATTTTTGCGAATCTATTCTACTGTATTAGCTGCTTTGACATAGGCTGAAAGATGTAAGTGCATTTCCTCTCATAAGACAGCACAAGGGTGACGCAGCGGAATCTGATCGCAAATTGCTTTGCTTGGAAATCGATTTCGCGTCATTGACGCATCTTCAGTCCAGCAAATTTGTAAGCAAAAGCTTGCATGGGAAATGACGAAAAATACTAAACCAAGATCACAGAAATTGCGCAGACTACAATAACAAATTCCATAAAGCTACTAACACCAGAAGGATTCGGATCTTTAGATCTACACCTCACGGTTCTCACCGTCTCAGGTGGTTGTGGAGCGCCGTGGTCGGATGTTAAATAACCAGGCCAGGACGACAGAGATGCCACCTCCTCCATTTCATCTTCGCTTGCCTGAAGCCAAGAAAAAAATTTTGCGATAGACTGCTATCTGTTGGTTATGTTGGTGGCAAACATTTTGTATCAGTTGACGCAGATAGTTATATATTTGCCCTCTTCTTCGTGGATATAATTGCTTGTGCTAGTGAGGGTACCTGTGGTAACGGTTTCAAATGTGCGTAGCCAGAAATTTTGATTGGGGTGATCACTGATCATAAACACGGACGCCTCGCTTTGCTCATGAATTTAAAGAAATATTCACATAGTGACGTCATTTTGCTACAATGGCTCACGTGGCCCTCTTGGCTACGCCCCTGTCTTACAGAATAACTTGTTGTTTTGTAGTGTTTCATAGCAAAAGTAGAGTTTTTAACCTTTATAAAATTGCGTTGTTTAATTTATGAGTGGTGGGTTTCAGTTGTCAAAGTTGTAGCAGGCTAGCAGTAAATCAGTTAGTCATTTCTGAAATACTAAAGCCCTAGTCACGGTAGCAGAGTGGTCTCTAGTAGTAGGCCCAAGCGATTTGTTAAGTACACTGTTTCTGAAATATATGAGCATTCGTAGCAGGGCTGTGGAGTCGGAGTCGAGGAGTCGGAAGGATTTTCAACCTGAGGAGTCGGAGTCGGAGTCGCAGATAATTTTAACGACTCCGACTCCGGGCAGACCTTTTGCTCACCAATTGTGACTGTTTGTTCCACAA
>JGI24158J21664_10010544_pt1 | contig 12327 bp, 11 predicted proteins | sample Ectturendosymbi3_FD_21664 | JGI IMG/M metagenome (IMG submission 21664) | reverse complement strand
AGAAAAGTTGTCTTTGCAAAGTTCTTCACTTCAACCGCCAAAACTTGTTGATAGGCCCACCTAATGACTGGGCTACAGCTTATGGCAGTTATTGAAAATATCCCACTGAACATTAAAAAATAGCATGAGATGTGCTAAGAAATGTTTTTTTTATAATTTTGGCGACGGCAAATAGCGGCATGCCAGCGCCTGAAATATGCTTCTTACCAGGGCAGTTTAGGCTAACGATCTTGCCCAAGGAGCACCACGGCGAGTCACTCGGTGTCTGTGAATTGTTCACACAACCTTCCAATTGAGAGGCGGACACTACCACTGGGCTATCGCCGCCCCAGCAAAATCTCCGTCGCCAATGCCTATGTGTCAGGAGAATGTTATGTGCAGTTGGGGCGTTACTGAGAAACCAACGATACGAGAAAAAGGATTAAGCTTGCCTTGACTATTTACCGTGATTTCATGCAAATTTTTTTAATCAGATTTTGAGAGGAGGGGCAATATAAACCGCAAATAGCTGGAGCCCTAACGTTTTTAGTCTGCGGTCGAAGGTCATCTCTTTCCTTTGTGCAAAGGACTTTTGACTTAGATGGTTGAAATGGCTTTGTCTGGCGAGGAAGGTGTAGGGACTGGGGCACAATTGGTCCCCAAGTAAGCATGACCAGAAATAGGGGGCGCAGGAAAATTTTCCGCCTCCCTTGGAAAAATGTTTTGGATGTAGTTTAAAACTATTGGACATAGTTTTAAAAAAATTGGCCCCTCTCAGGAAACTCTTCGCCCCTCAAACATTTTATCAATTCACTCACTCCCAAGCCACATGTCGTGTTCTTTTGGGGTAACCTACCAGTCTAGAGCGTCTAAACATGAAAATTGAAAAGCGGTAGAAAATGCATTTAAAATAATAACGAAAGACTAGAACTTTTAAACTCCTTTCAAAACTTAATTTTTGGTCAGCGAAGTGCCGCCCCCCTGAAAGTGCCGCCCGGGGCCCGCGGCCCCCCCCTCTTGCTACGCCACTGGTCTGAGCGTATATATACGAATGGATTCGACATTTCATCATTCTTGGTAAATAGTTCTGAGGTGAATCGACCGTAAATTAGATTTTGTTTTGTACATAATTCAAGAAAATGATTGTTTCTTGTGCACATATTCAAATGTTAATCCGTGTCATCCTTTCTTGTCCATATGTTTGATTTTCTTTACATATTAAAATTTTAATTCCTTTCTAAACATTTGAAACCAAGTTCTTGATTATAAATTGTAGGGGGTTCGAGGTTAGAAAAAAATGTTTTAGGTGTGCATGAGTATAAAAGGTAGGGGATCCCTGGAGCTTCAAATAAATCAACTTTTGAAAATTGTATTAATTTATGTTTACATGAAACTGTTTCGCAAGGATGTCTTAGCTTTGAAACATTAAAATTTTGGGATTTTTTTAAATGGAACCAATTGAAAACGTGTTTCCAACCCGGGTTTTCCCCTACCCGAAACCCGTTTTTTTGGATATTTTCTACTATCCGAAACCCGTTTTTTTCAACTACCAAACCCGGTTATTTAAAAAATCCTGGAATTGCTGTTGCATTCAAGTATTAGTGGTTCTGATAGCACTTAAGTTGCAGACTGGGGCGTGTAACGGCGAAATTAGCACGTTTGAGCTTTCAACTATTATCATGAGGCACGTGGTGCGGGCTTTGCTCGGTGACCATCGTACGTTCGTTGTTGGTCCGCTTATATTTTCGTTCAGTTGACCTATTCAGACGGATCGTGACGTCATTTTGCACATAATAGGTGTCTACGCGAACTTTTGTCTTTTCGCTAACCTAATTAAATAACTACCACGTGAGGTAGTTCTTCAAAGGTATGCCGTAGTTTCGTAGTTACTAGTTAATTCATTTATAAGTTGTTATGTGTTAATTCATATACAAGCTGTGATTCTTTGCAAAATCGATTCGTTCCTTTTCAGTTTGCAATAACTTTCCACAAAATATTTGGTTTCCTTTAGAAGAGATTTAGGTAAATTTTTAATCATACACATTCAGTTTAAAGACGTTAGTAGTCAAAGAAAATCAGAACCTTAGAGCCATTTCTTATACATGGCTCAACCAACACCAAAGTGCAATTTGTGCTCCGTTACACGAAAGGAGGTGGTTCAAGCACTGAAAGTCTTATCAACCATTTGAAATCAAAGCACGGAATTCATGTAACCCATGAGAGGGAAGACCACAAAACTATTCCGGCACAGGAAGAGATCCTATCACAAGTTGTGAAAAAGGAAATGAGTCTTTTTGAGACTACAAAGAAGAGGTCAAATAACCTTGAAAAACTGTTCCATGCCTTAATTACAATCAACCCCAAATCAATGGAACCAGAGAGGGCTTTTTCAGCCACGGGACTATTTGCCAGAAACTCAGAAACAGACTGAATGATGAAAGTGTGCTTGATTGTCATGCGTCAGTATCATAAGCATCATTTAAAAACTGTGCTTAACTAATTTAAAAATTCGCTAATAAATTGCGCAGGGACCAACAGTAGTGATTTTACAATGATATTGAATTTTTATCGCTCAAAATCGCATTCATTTCAAAACCCGAAATAACCCGGGTTTTCCCGGGTTTCTTTTCTCAGCTACCCGAAAGCCGGGTTTTAAAATTTTGCCCCGAATTGGAAACACTAAGAAACTAAATGGTGTTATAATTTAACAGTTTTTTGTAAAAAATTGATTTTCTTTTCAAAGATTGAAAATGACACAAAATAAATGCTAACGCACTAACAGTACTTTTTAGAGTGTGCCCGTGATAAATTGGACCGACATAATTAGTCTTTTTTTAACATTACCCTTCTGCTAACCAGCTATTTGTCACAACCCACATGTGTCCATGTCACACATGTTGGCGAGGTGTTTCAACCATTTTCAAAAGCGATCTTTGTTGCCATATTTTTTGAAAAAGTAATTGCATCAGTACAAACACACCAATTGGAGCTATAGTCTTCACAAATATCAACAACTCATTTCTAAGTCCCATTTTAGATATATTGTGGTATAAAAATAATTAATTATAAATCCAAGTTCGCATTAACATAACATCTTCTCGGAAAATATATTTTGATGCTTTCTTGAATAAACAGGTCTATAACAAAGAATGGGGCTGCTCACTCCAGCCATTATTATTTCAATCAATGCTTACTGCAAAATGAGATACTATTTTCATGATTGCTGGCAAACGCTTTTCATATGCAAGAAATAACACTGGTTCTTATATTGTTATGAAACCCTTGTTAAAACGTCCTTGTCCTTGCTCTTATACAGAAAACATATCACTATATCAACGTTTCTTCCAGAGTTTAACGCACAAAAGTATTCGCATCAATACAATTAAGTTATTGTATCGCTTTCACTCTTTAGCATACTAATACATTTCACAGTCAGCTGCCAAACTCTTTATATTTGCGTAAAGGTTGAGTACGTTAATCGAACTGATGAGTTTTGCAGTGCGCCGTTGCCAATAACAAATCCGAAACAAAAACTGTTGCATCAGAACTGAATTATTTGCAGCGAAATGGCTCATGGTCATAGCGGGAATAATGGTTGGAATAGCAGAAGCATTCTTCTGGGTTCCTCTTGGCTTCATTTTCATATATTTCGGAAAATGGTACTCGCATTATTCGAAGAAGGAAGAAAAACGTTGTATAAAAGAGTTTTCCGGCATACTCTTTGCCGCTTTTCAGTGCAATGCGGTGAGTCGTTTTTACTTAATTTCTGCGTGAAACAGTGGACGTAGGTTTATGTAAAAATGGCAAAAGATACCAATGGGTTTGTTAAAAAAGGCTGAGACAAAAATAGTAAGCATCACGGCAGTTTGCGTTTATTTTTCGAGATAATTTTTTCCTTCCTAAATTCATGCTGATTACTTTGCAGATTATCGGGAGCACCTTATCGTTCGCAATACTTAATGCTATTAAACCACTGGAGGAGAGCACCATCGATGAGAATGAAGTCAACTCGACAGAGTCCTTAAGCCAAAGTCAATCAGTTGTTACCCTAAGTTTGAGGTACTGCGGTGCTGACGACTGTCAGGACGCAAACGTAACCCAGGATAATATCGAGCAGTATGTTCCGACAAATAAAACGCCTATTTACATCATCGTTGGATCGTTTTTGGCTATAATGATTACAGGCAAGTAAGTTGAAATAAAGATTTTCGCAGCATCCCCGTGGTGTACAGTATTTTCACACAATGACAAGTTTAAAAAGTTTATAATTTTGCTTTCCTGTAATGTCAAGCTACGCAACATTTTACTCAGTTTTTAGTTCTTTGTAAAAATTATACGGACTGTTTTTGAAATATGTAGGTGCAGCAGCATGCTGCAAAGCAAGGATGTGTTTGTGCTGCCAAGACTTTGACAAAACGTTTACTTGTTTGTTTGGATCGTTAAACTTGCTCCAACTGATCCACATTCAGAGAAATGTGGTATTTCTGTAGAAGAAGAGGGGCGATTTGTATATTTTGAAACACTGTGCATTCATAGCGGCCTTTACCGGTTTGCACTGTATTTTAATGAAGCTCCAAGGAAAACCAATTAGGTAATTCTTGGTTTCAGAAAATTGACATTTTGTTTCCTTGTCGTGCATGTCAACATAAAGAAGTTTATTTGCTAATAACTTCTTCATGAAATGGAGAAACGTGCCACGTTACCTAAGCTTTGTTTTTGAAGTATGGAAACGAATTTCAAGTTGACAAAAATAAAAAGCTTTCAAAGAACTATGCATGGGTTTCTGCAAAGTTTCGGATTGCTCTTAATCCTATCGAAAATAGATTTCCAATTGAAAATGAATTAAGAACAATCTGAAACGTTTAGAAATAAAGCATGACTAGTTTTTGAATGATTTTGCTGTTTGATGAAGTCGATAAGCCTCTCCCATTTTTATGCTCCAAAGTTCAGAAAAGATTGGAAAGTTTTAAATGTCCTTAAGTTTAAAAACGCATNAACTATCCTGATAGTTAAAAATCAACCACGAATCTCCTTGCTCAGAAAAATTTTAAATCCGATATCAGCAACTGCAACTACAGTAGTTTACGCAATGTGGTCAACAATTCTGCAGCCTTGAATTAACCAGTCAGATTACTGTAGTTTGCAGTAAAGTTGCTGAGTTGCATACTTGCAAACTTGTTGATCAAATATTTGCGGTATATTAAAGCAACTTACGACAATCCACCCTGGATAAACAAAGTCAAATGTCTGATTTCTTATCACTTTTCTGAAAGCGCACAGCTAAGGTGAAAACTCAGACATTTTTCCCTCAACTATTAAACTTGCCCTGCGTCTGATACGCAGAAACAGGCGAAGTTATTGTGACGAGTTCAGCTTCGGCTGCAGCGTGATATTCCTTAGCAAACGGGTTGACATCCTTGAAAGGCTGTGATGATTTTGTTTTGTATTTCAAAGGTCATGTTCTGCACCATCGATATCTGCCAAATATTTCTGTCGAAATTGATGAATATGATTTTGATCTCGATCCCGGCCAACATTGCAGTCTGAACACAGAGCTTGTTGAAGACACTGATCGAACCGGGAGCAACATACAACAAGTTAGTTTTTGTTGATTACGTGGCAGGGCGTCATCCGCTTTTTGAAAAAAGCAGTGTTTGCAGCAAGCCAATATCTACTGTGAGCGCTTGGCACACGATCAACATTTTGGACATAGTCAACGCACAAGCGTGGGCGCACGGGAACGCTTGATGCAGGGGCGAAAGAGCGAACGCTGCTTGCTCTGGAAAACCTCGATTTCTCAAACCAGCTTTGACAAAGGTGTTTCGTCCCAAGTAGATGTNAATCATTTGATATTTGACGAATTTTCTGCTCACTGTTTCCGAAACTGCAATGCCACCAAAAACCGTCAACGCGACGCTGTTTTCAAAAAACCACATCAATTCTGTCCAAAATGTCCACGTTCAACCTTCATATCCACACTCGTGTTACCCTCTCTGCTCTGACTTGATTTCTTTCTCCCAAAAAAACATCTTTTCATCCCTTAAAATTCGCAAGCACTCCCCTGATTTGCCTCTTTTTCACAAATTTTGAATTTATCGATTAGAAAGCAGCCGCTTTTCCCATCTTGTACGCACATGTACACAAGCGGTACTGCACCTTTTTTATAACAAGTGCTTTTCAACCTGGTTTGTAACACGATCCATTACAGCTCTCCACTATATCTTAAAACGAATCCTATCCACGACTGTCGTAGTCCATTCGCAACGAACGTGTTCAGGCTGTTTTCTAGTAAGCTTATCTCAAGCTCTTACCCATCTCTGATTGTGGCTCCAAGAAAGCTTGCGACATCAAAGGGGTTGCGACACTCAGATTGAATACCACTGCTTTATTAGAACAACCGCTTTGGTTTTATACGGAGTAGCACTGGAAATTAATAGAAGAAACTCAACTCTGAATAACAGGTACTTTATTCAATTATTCACCTCCAGCCAAAAACAATCTGCGTTTGAATGTATTGCTTTTTACTTGCAAATTGCATATTTGTGCAAATTTTTCAAGCACACTTCTTATGACCTCGGCAGAGGAATGTATAATGAAATAATGAAATAGGAACAGTAAACCACTTGCAGAAAGAGTGTTTGAGGTAAATCTCAGTACTAAATGTTACTTCTATACTTCTTAAACATACTTCTTCACCTTTTAAAATTTGGAAATGAAACTGCATACGAGGACTGCTCACACTGTTCAATGGCGAAGACCTGTTGAATTGAAAAGGATTCAAACTACCAGTTCTTTGTCAAAAGTCGGCATAGGTTGAAATCACCTTCATTGAGGGCAACTCTAAGATGAACAATACTGCTGAACTGATTTTAGAAGCAAGCCCTTTTTGACCAGTGAGTGTTAACCCAACTGCGAATTGTTTCGGAATAATTTGATTAAGCGCGATTTATGTTTCTTACATAGCGATGTAATATGTGCTTCATTTAAAGGTCTTACCATGTTTGCAGATATGTCTGAAATCATGGAATGCAATCAAAGACACGCTGAAACATTTTATAACAGTCAATCAACTGCTGATAATGGTACCTACAATGTACTTTGGAATGATGGTGGGATTTGTTTTTTCGGACTTAACAAGAGCCTACGCATCTTGTGTCCTCGGCTTTACAATGGTAAGTCAGAGAAAAAAACTGACCAATGACCATCGCAGTGGGTGTGAAAATTTTTGTGAGTGGGGTCGTTGAAATATGATCAAAATATTCGCGATGACTATCACTCAAGTTCTCACCATGGGTGGCGGAACATTTTTCAAAGTGGGTGCACGTCAAAAAAAGTGGGTGCACGTTACTCTTGTATGACCTTTAATTTCTCATCAGCAAATCTACATTGTGAAGCTTTCGTCTCGGATCCACACCATAGCTTTTTTCAGTCTATAGCAGTTTTTCGTTGATTTGCAAAACAGTTAACATATTTGTGAACAAAATACACTTTTCCTCATGAAATTTTCGGTGCGGTTATATTCACCATGCTGCAGAGGCTTCAGTCAATGTGATGCACCAGAAACATGACTTCTTATCTTTTGTCGATGTCAAAGCGCATTTTAAAGATTTTTCCACATTTTACGCTAAGTTGCAGTAGCATGTTTAGCATATGTACTAACAAGTTAAAACTGCCACTTCGGTTTTTTGTGCAAATGTATTGTGGGGTTGCATACAAATATTCGTCCTCTACCGCTTCGCCTCTGGCTGAGAATTTTCTCTGTGCTTATTCTGACCAGATCCCGAGCTTTACCAGACCTAACAAACACTGAAGTTTGCCCATTAAATGTTGGAGTGCAGAGACCCACCATGTGTTGCTCCACTTGTTTCATTGTAAGAAATGTTGTAGAAGATGAACTTAGGGGTACGTCGATAATTGCAAAAGTTTCACACTGGGATGCATTTTATCTTTGTAAGTTTACTTTGCCACGGGCTAAATATCACAACGAAGTGTCTTAACTGGAATGAAACCTGACAATTGCACCGTAATCCTGATTTGATTTACAAATTTTGATAGTAGCTACAGCATCTATTGAAAGTTCGCAAACAGCGCTTCTGTCTTTTGAAATTTCTAACTATGGTTCTAAAACGGATAAACGCCTGAAACAGGGAAAAGAGGGCAAATGCCTTTCCTATAGTAACAAATTATGAAAAATCGGGCAAGTTTCGGAAAAAATCTGGTGAAGTTTTGTTTAAAATTGCGCATAAATTATTTGCAACTTCTTCAAATTTTCCAAATGCTTATCAAAAGTTTGAAATTTGGGTAAAATTTACTAAATGTTGGACAAAAGTGAGATGATATCCTTTGCTTAGCTGTTCTGAGATTTTCACGGTAACAACGAAAATGATTGGAAGTGCTGTAGTTAGGCAAAAATGATGTGGTAATTGATAAAGTCAGTCTAAAATGATAAAATTGAGCAACCTTTTATCCTTTCTTAAAACATATGCTCCACTCCAGTAAATCCATGATTGAGCGTGATGCAATATTCTCATATAAAAAGCAGTGATGCACATTATTAACTTTGCCTATAGGAAGTTTCTCACCATTACCGAGCAGAGAGAGGGCTCATGTATGAGCGTAGCGCTTCACATTGTGTAAAATAGTGGAGAGTGTTGATGAAACCTTGGAAAATATCGTTTATCGTCATCCTGCACCATAGGCAAACAAGGATTCCAGTATAATTTTTTTTTCATTTTTCTTAAAAACTTCGCAGATTCCGAAGGTGTGTAAGTACTGTATATATTTTTATTTTGATAAAAGGAACATGAAAAGACCCGTTGAAGGATGCCTTATTGTCCATCTACCGCCAACGTTACGTGAGTTATAACCAAACTAGGTGATGGGCATGTCACCATAGTGACTCAGCCGGACTCAAAGGTAAAAAAAATAACTTCTTCCCCGAAGGTGGTGATGAGCGATTTTCTTGGCTTTTTTCGGTTAGTTCGACCACTTGCAAGTTGTGCAAGCTAAAAAACGGTTTGAAGATGCAAGCGGGTAAGCGTGCTACGAACTGTTGAAAAACAACTCCAGACTGACTGAAGTAAACAAACAAATGCATTTTTTTCAAAAATTTCTGATACAAAAGTACATTTTTTGTGATGCATCAATCGCACTACGTTTTAATTTGTTTTCCACCAACCTAGGCGCTAGGCGTACAAAATGGAGAGTCTCCGATGCGGTAAAAAAAAACTTTTCAAAATCAGACGAAAGGTTTTTGTCATTTTCAGGGCAAAAATTAGTTTTTCAAAATTCGTCGTGACGAAGAAAATCAGAACAGAATCGGTAGCGACAGTTGCGTAATGAAACTTGTAAAACCGTGTAAATTCTGATATAATGCAGATGATGATTGTGATAAGTGAAATGGATATTTCTTTTTTTTCATGGAGATATCAGAAAAATCTCAATAGTTTTTACTCATAAGAAATTCCCTTTCTACAAAAGAACTTTTTACAGCAGGCGTTGGAAATCGGAACAATAACAAATGTTTTGAAGTAAGCAGTTTCTGACCCCTCTGAAAAAACTCCCCATACATCTGTGTCCACCAGCAAGCGTATGGCTATGCTTCTAAGCATTAAATTCTCTGAAGGCACCAAAAAACAACGCGTTTTTTTACATTAAATGAAATAATCAAAATAAAGCAAAGGCTTTCTACATATTGCGATCTTCATGTTGCAAATATTGATTAAACTATTCCTATCAGTGCATGCAGGTTTGCTTCCTCTTGTAAGGTAGAACTTAATTACAACATTTATTCATGTGTGCAACAATAACGATGTTTCTGAAAATATTACAGGTTACTCTCAACTCCTTAATATTTTCATTCTCGGCATTCATATCTTCTTATTGGAGTGGAGTAGCTGCAGGCAAATACGGAAAAACCGCGGTTTTATTGGTTGGAACAGCAATTGACTTCAGCACATTCCTTACATGCCTATTTTGGATGCCCACTGAAAACACAGTTTGGATTATTTATATTCTTTTCTTTATCGAAGGAATATCAGATGGGTGTTGGCAAGTTTCTGTAGCAAGTAAGCATTATTTCATAAAAACAATTTTTTGCAAAACGTGTGGATTTACACAAAAGTTTGACAAGCTTGTATGACTGACAAATGTGAAAGAACAATCTCCCACTCTGGAGGAGTTGTCCACCAGGTTATGTGAAGCGGATTAGAGAAAAGTTAGTGTTACTTTTACGCAAAATATGGAGAAATAGGGTTTCATTTAATCAAGAAAAAAACACAGGCATTCATGGGCTGCACACTTGGTGACACATCGTGTTGTCTGCAATCATCCAATTCTAAACAATTCAATTCAGTGAACATGTAGATAGTTAATACGCAAATGGCAAGCCTTTGCTCGATCCACTTAACTTCCTTATATGCTTTGACAGATATGTATGCGGACTACTTCGTGGGAAAGCGAGAAGTGACCTTGACGTTTTGGAATTCTTCGTGGGCCTTAGGCTTCGGGCTGCAGTATGCTTGGAGTTCGTTGTTTTGTGTTCGAGAAAAACTGTACATCATGATGGGCCTCCTCGTGCTCAGCGTGGTTTGTGCAGGTGTGAAAATATGGTGGAAACTGTGTTCCAGAATCGCATCTTCCTAGTTTTTAATTTTTTCTAAGCTGATCATCATGCAGTTTACAAATGTGCAGAAAACACGCAAAACTTGAAAATTGGTGAAAAAAAAAATTTTGAGACAAGTCATAGCACCAAATTTACTTCATAAGGGTTAAATTAATATGAAAGTAGAGAGAGAATTTGTTTATATATTTATTCAAATATGCCAATGAGGGCACAGGTCTTCAAGTTATCATTGCCTTATAACAGGGTCGCAGCCAGGATTTTTCTAAAGGGGGGGGGCTGAAGTTATGGAAGCAAAAACCTTAAAGGAAAAATTGCTTGTGATTAGAATAGCCAAAGAAAGCGCATAAGTGGTTGCTAAACAATTGACTGTACTCACCACGAAAATTGGGGGTCCTTCCAACTAAACAAGTACCATCTTGTTTTTTCGATATCCTTTCATAGTACAGTAGTACAAGTCATGTCAAAATTAACTGTAAACCTACACCACAGTGATCTAAAAAGGCCAAGATAATTCGCAGGCTGTTAGCAAAGTGTAAGAGTATACGCGGAAAGTAAAAATTATGATAATGCTCTAAGCAGCCATGACCCTTCATAAAAACAAAAAGGCTTGTGTACAGAATCTAGATCCTACTTATGTAGATGATAAACATCGCATAGAGTAGGCTAAGTAAAACTTCTGCAAAGCTCGCGTTTTTAAAAATGCAAGCGAGCAGAGTGGCACATTCATTCACAGTATTTAAAAAAACAGTTGACATGAGCTCTGCACAACAATATATGCGGGATCTTCCATCCCACTCATCCCTAAAGCACAGCGCTTCAAAGAGTTACAAGCTAAACCTTCAACCTTCGCAAACCACAGGTAAGGGGCTTAACAATCACTGGATTTGTTTGCTTAGCTGCAGAATCACTATCAGTGCAATTAAACGGCTAAGTCTAATTGAACACCAAAGTCTGATCGACGCTTTTCACTCGTAACAAAGTCTTCAAGCATTTCCTCCTTGTTGACGGGGCGCAGTGTCGTGGCAAGGCAGCCCCGTACCCCCTTCGGGGGGGGCGACCATTCGTAGTGGCCCCACAATGTATGTTGTATTAGTAAGTTAGAGCCGCCTCTCTACCCTTCACTTTTACTCTTCTGGTTTTTGCCCTCAATGTAGAGCCGGTAGGTTAAGCATGTAATATCATGATTCATAATTTCGAAAAAGAATTGCGGACGTTCGGAAACTATAGCAGTATTTTGTAAAATTGTGGTTACGTCAGAATAAGGCCAATTGTTAATTGTTCGTAAAACCTTGAACTTCTCCACTTAACTTCGATGGCTTCGCCCTTGTGCGTTGAAATTCTCAGGGAAATTTACGTCATAATGAATGTGCTGTGGAGTGTTGTGCAAATTCTTTGCAGTTGCGTACAGATAGACAGACCAGGTTTGTAGTTCAACGTTAAAAAAGTTTTCGCGAAAACTGCTTAAGACAGTTTATGTAAAGGTGAAACGAAGGAAGGCTGTTGTGTCAGTTTGTTATACATAGGTCAGTGAAGACTGTGTTAAGACAGTCTAATTTAAAGTTTCGACCAGAAAAACCGGGGATAATCTCCATAAGTTAAAAAGCCTCTTCAGATTCAATCCCACTTTCTATATGTCATGATGAAGATGGATGGTGTCAGATTCCAATAAATTCGTTCTTATTAGAAGCGTGTGAGAAATTTCCAGACTGTTGAGGACAGTGAAG
>JGI24158J21664_10010543_pt1 | contig 12328 bp, 6 predicted proteins | sample Ectturendosymbi3_FD_21664 | JGI IMG/M metagenome (IMG submission 21664) | reverse complement strand
GCCAGTTGCCCGTGGCATTTGATCATGGAAATATAAATTATAATTTTCAAAATTAAAAAAGTAAAACAGTAAAAGCATTGCAACTGAGGCGGGGCCCATAGACATGGCTGGGGCCCCCCCCGGCCGGGGGGTGCGGGGGGCGGTTCCCACGGCCCTGCTTCGTGGTGGATTCTCCGCTTCTAACATAATTTATACTAAGCGCTTTTTATGATTTTTATAAGACTCAAGTGGCGAAATCATGTACCTTGCAAGTCATTCAACTACACAACCGACCACATTTGTGCGTTACGCAATTTATTATTCAAAATTTTACTGGAGTTATAATCACAGTTTAAATTTGCTGTGGCAGCAGTAAAATTAGTACAACATCTGATTCTAACTGAAGTATATCATAAAGATAAGATACTTCTTTTGATATTCAATACCATCCACGAGAGGATGGTAACTTTTCTAGCAAGAGCATTTTCGTCACAGTTACAAAGCCATGTGTGACTGTGATTCAGTAAAAGGAAGATATGGTTCATATTCAAAAGAAGACGTCCAATGGCTCAGGTGGAAAGCTAACTTGATTATAAGCTGCTATCTGGATTCATCAATCCCACCTACTATACGAGTAAGTAACCATAATGTTACGCAGCGTACAAACTTTTTCATTGGACATAACTTTTTCTATACTTTGGTATCACTTACAGTTTGTTAACAGCGTTATTAAATTCATCATGCAACCACATCTTATTAAAAGGCTGTTTTGCTTCGCGAGATTTATATATCCTCTTTTCTAATACCGCTGCTTTGAAAGGTGAACGTCCCAATGGAGGTTGCCGAAATAACATGCGAGTCGCTCACCAATGGATTGATCGACCGCTCACTCTTTCACGAGGCGACCATCTACATTTTCCCAATGCTTCTGTCTTTTTGGAAAAAGTCAGTACAAAGTACTCGTTCCAGAATTACAGTATACTACTCTTGAAGATCGTGAAAATCTCAGTCCCGATCTCACATTTCTATATCATGTAAAGTTTGAAGGCTTTTAAGTAGCTTATCCTTGAATTAATTTTTCGCCATTTATTTGCGCAAAATACTTCAGAGGAATTTCCGGAAAGTTTTCTTATATATTCACGCCTTCGCTACTGGTTTTCTATGACTTATTTCCAGCAAGTGAACGTTGTGGTGCCGTCATGAGCAATTTTGGCAAAAGTCGTGATCACCGAAATCACGATCTTTAGAAACCACTTTTTACCTGCATATAACCTAGCCGATCAAAGGCAATTTGATCATTTTACATGTTTAATGTTCAAATATTTTCCCAAGACCTGAAACAGAGAAATTTTTTCACAAAATTTGCTTTTCAATTCGATTGGTTAACGTATAGAGAGTCATGGTTTTGAAGGAGTGCAATTGATAGCAACGATTATCACGCAATTAGTTAAAAACAATCAACCTCAAGCTTGTTACATATTGTGAGACAAACTGAAACATTTTAATTTATAAAATTAATTTGTTTTTTTATGCAAAAATGCATCTCTAGTTGCTTTAGATAATATTTCAATTCAGGAACATATCGAAAAGTTGGCATGTACTGACCCTGTTAACTTTGCCAATTTTTCGCTCTCTCAGTAAATAGCAATTGATCAGAAACTAGTTAAACCGGACCAATTTCGTCAGGATAGGCAACTTCGCAGCATTCCATAATGAAACCTTTGTGTTCCCTGGGGCAATTTATTTGAAAGATACTTTTCCAGAATTGAAAATGAAAAAAACAAATAGCAAACTTGTCTGCACGAAGTCATTTTGAATTTGTTGGCTGGGTCTACTATATTTAGTTACAAGCATAGATTGGTTAACAAGTGGTTTGAATTTACTGACGATTTCATGATGAAATTTGCAAGTGATCACGAATTACCGAGTTTTAATTTGATAAAAATTAAGTTGATACAAAGCCTAAGTGAACAAAAATCAAGGCTAATCAAAGATTTGTTTGTGCTTTGTCTGTGTGCGATGGCTGATGATTACTTGAAGCTAAGCAGTTCTGCGATTCACGTTTGCTGCTGCGAGAAATTTAACAGGTTCTGCGAAGATTACTACCAGTATTCACCATTGCTGGTGAAAAAGTATCGAAGATTTTACAGCACCAGATTAAGGCCTGCAAATTCGAAAGCTACAAATAAAGAGAAACGACATGTGATGAAAAAGACAACTGCAGAAACGCAAGCACCTCCCGATCGCACATATTTATCATCGAAGGCTTCGAAAGCCTCCAGCTTCAAACCGCCCGATTATACGGACATGGATATGAAAACTATTAAAATTAAAAAAGGTTCCACAGTGATAACAGGTAAAGTGATAAATATGACTTTGGTGCAATCATGGGGGCTTATGCATAAATTAGACAATGTACAATCGTTGAAAAAAGTCTTGTCATCCACGCGCTTCTAAAATTTTTTGTTTCAAATATTAGAACAAAAAGTGGAAGGTAAACCCAAATGTTATTTGATCTGGCCAAGTATGTTCCTTACTCTAGTTTGTGAAACATATTTTTATAGATGCGAATTGCCGAAGGCCGTATTTAGTTACGTTTGTAGTCATTACCGGTGAAGAATAGCCCAAAAAAATATGAAAAGTTACACTTGCACATAAAACACTATTTTTTGGATTGTAGTGCATTGCACCTTGTCGCGCAACATAACAGCTCATCACAATAATTTTATTTTTGAGCAGATGACATGTGCTGCCATATGGTGTTCTCTTTGAGTAGAGGAGCGACAATTGTTGAACCGTCTCGGCGATCGAAGTTTGAAACCTCCAGATATGGGAGGTAAATGTACATCACATGATAGTGAAGTATTTACAACAGTGAGAACGGCAAGACTTCAAATATCTCTAAATTTTTGCCCTTTGATTATATATATACATTCATGGCATCCTTACTTTAATGTTCCACATAAAAAGACTCGGTGCCGTTTCAACGTTGTGCAAACCGGTTCTATAACTTTTGAGACCAACGCATTTGAGACTGCATTCATTTGAGACCAGTTTATTTGATACCAGAGTCGGCAGGGGTCATATTTTCAAACTAGGACTCCGCTCATGTTCTAAAATTTTTGAATCCTTATCTGATTCCGAAATTTTTTCAAATTACATATCCAATTCCTATAAAAATGATCTGTGCAATCAAAATTAAGCAATCTTTGTTGTTAAGCAATGACATTTATAAAGACCACGTAGACTCCTGCTACTGCCGAAAATAAAGAGTGGCACCGGATACTGTAAAGTTGTTTCCGGGTCCGATAAAAACGCGGAATCCATCCGGAGTCGAATCCACCACTCTGGTTTCGTGGCCACCTCTGTATGACACTGCATTCATTAGAGGAAGAAGGCATCCAGTTACAGATGGGAAATCGTCATTGATGACAATCTCAATGAGGCGGGTATGAGCACTGCGGCACTAGGCAGAAGCGCAGTACTCTGCTGTTGAGTGGACCAGGGTGAAGGTGGCTGTTTGCAATGTTGTTGCCCCAGCACCCTAGCCCGAGGCAGTAGGCCGTGACGCATCCTCACTAGTACGACGCGTGATTTCAGCGTTTTGCGAAGTGACTCGAGATGTCGGGGATACGTGAGCGACCTGTACAAACGTTACTCCGGGGTATTTGGATTCGGTGTAAAAGTGCAGAGTTTCTTCTTGGAGGTTGACTTTAAGCTCACGTTTCGCTTCCTTGTTGTTGAGATGGAAGACTTCCCAAACCGTTTCTTGGTGCTGAGGTTTAGCTTCCAGGTCTGGAGGTAGTCACTTATGGTTGCCATGTATTTGCTCAGCACCCTTTCCACTGCCTGCTAGTCTTCATCAGCATGCATGATTACTAGATCGTCAACGTATGCACACTTTTTGGAGACGGTGGTTGGCAGGACAGAGGTGTGGATGTTAACAAGCAGGGTTGCCAAGGCGGATGCCTGTGGGACGCCGTTCTTGAGGCGTAGTAACCTGCTCCGTTTGCCAATACCTGTGATAAGGGTGAAGCTGCGATTGCCAACCAGCTCCATTATCATGCACACCATGTGCCTGTCAGATAGCATTCGCAGTTGCTTGCAGGTGAGGCTGCGGTGCCATACAGTATCATAGGATGCTGTAAAATCGACACAGCACCGGCCTTCTTAGCCGGAAAGCTATACTCGATGTCTTATGTCAGCAGGGTGACCTGATCTACGGTCAATCTCCATTGTCGAAAGCCTGCCTGTTCCTGCGGGAGTAATGGATCGAATGATTGGTTCGACGCGAGCGTAGATGAGTAGCCTCGAGATGGCATGGGCCGCTGAAATGGCGGTTAACGACAGGTTTTCGTGGGCTGGTTAACCGCCCATACACTTTTATTCTTTCTTAGGTACCGCTATGGTCCGCTGACTTTTTTGAAGCGCTTACGAGGATGTTGAGAATTTTTTTTTCAAAAACGTAAGTTCAACAGCGTCGCCTACTGGTGTTTCTGTCAGACATTAAGAGTTTTTCTGAGCTTTGTGAGGCGTGGTGTGAGCGAACAACGCATAGGCCTAGTAACGTATGCTGTGTGTGTATTGTGTGCTGGTTGTGCTGTGGCCTGTACGCCCTCCGGTGGTGCGGGAGTGGTAGTATTCATTTGTAGTGCGCGCAGAGGTCTTACGAAGCTAGGTTATCTGAAATTGAATCATTGAAAGTGCAATGTAGATTAGTTCGCATTTACAGTATTGCATAATTGATTGGGAGGAGCATGCCAAACTGATGTCCAACCACTACATGTGCTACAAAACCGAATTTTGAAACAAATGACGTTTACCTATAGATCGCTTGAAACAGTATTTTTTAAATATTGAAAATTTTCAAATAAATTAGATTTATACCAACTCAGTTTGCCAAAATTCATCTTATGTACAAGTATAATGGCAAAATAATGCTTTTGCCTCATGAGACAAAGTAGACAGACACTGCCTTCTTTAGGGGTCTGGCTGGGTATAAGCCAAAATTTAAGAGTTGTTAAGCGTACGGGTTGGGCTACGGGTTGGTTGTGATGGGTATGGGGCTGTCCGGGTCATAAAAATGTGAGCCCTATGGGTCGGTCCGGGTCATAAAAGTGTGAGGTTCTAAAAATGTGAACCTGTGACATCTCTATAGATGAGCCTCTCAAGGACCTTGACACAGTAGGGATATAGGGCGATAATTATTTGGGTCCGAAAATGGTTTTTCGTCTTGAAGATCGCAACTAATAATGATCTGCTCCTGATCCTGGGAATTTTGAGTTGGCACATGCAGGAAGTGAAGAAGCCACACAACCAAGACTTGATCCGGCGTGGAGTATAATTTCTGAGAAAATAGAAATCCCGACAATTTTCCTGGTTCCATGTGGTTGAGAGCGTTAGTAAGCTTCTCTGGCGTAACAGGGCCAGGACCTTTCAGAGGTAGGGCACCTACCTGTTGACGAGCCAGGTGAACTTGCGGTTCTCGTCTTGTGACCCACGCAGTGATGCCCGGGGCAACTGCTTGATTGTATGCCTCCTGCAAATTCTGGTCTTTTATTGAAGAATATTGAGTATGGGCATTTGAGATGCGTTAAAAGTAGTGTTGACAAAAACAAGTTTCGAAAAATTAGATTAAAAATATTTCAGAGTATTTTTTGTTTTTAATGTGTCAGTCTTCAATAATTTGATTATTCTGTTCCCCTGGAGCATATGTTTATAAGCAAAATTCTTCTAGAGGCACGGCCGCATTAAGGTGAAATTGATGCCCTAGTGCATTAATAGTATGCTAAAAGTTTAACGATTACAACCACGCAAGCAACTACTGCATAAAATCAATTAATTTAAAATTGTCTGTTTCTATCTAGGCCTACTTTAGGAGTTAACGCTGTAGCATCAATAGCATCCGCCTCAATCTGACCCTGGTAATAGGTATGCATTGAGGAACTAGATATTGTATTTATGCATGCAAATCAGTATGGGATAGACCCACCAAAAAGATAGGACCTCTGAAACACGATAAGAAATAGATTTGCGCATGTTTTCTATTATAAATAGTATCTGAAATTGTGCAACCATGCAGTTTGATGCATTACTGCTCTTTAAGTTTTTCTAAATTATAAACAAATTGCTAAGGATATTATTTAGTAAAATCATATGCAGAAGTAACTCTCTGTATTCAACTAGAAAATGTGAACAATTCAGCTACACAATTACACTTATTCATTTCTCTTTCCCAAATGAACCCTTCTTTCGGAAAATGATTGCACGAACTCACTTTTTACATCGACTGAAACGAATTCTCTTTCAGTGTTGGTGACAGTCAAGATCATTTTTACAACAATTGAAAGTGAAAAACTGTCGCCGTTACACAATTCTCATTGCTACTAAAAATGAAACCAAGCAGTTAAGACACTATCGTCATGTGAAGCGCTTTTTTCTCATAAATCCAACTTTGAGCATGAAAATTTAAGAAGTCTCGGCTTTTGTTTACTGGCCGCTTTGTTTTGATTATGGCGGTTGTACTAAATTGATAATAAATTTATGAATGATCAAAACAATGCAATTAATATTTTCAAGAATGCGTCACTGCCATAATTGCACCCTTTACGATCCTTTTACGATCACCAAGGAGGCCTCAGTTTAAGAACCCAGGCTTTAGACAAATCGAGAGATAATTTGAAGACTGCAAGTTGCAGATTAGCAATAGGTTAAGAGGAATTGACCCACCTACAAAAGGGTGCGAGAGATAGGGTGTAAGGCCTTAAGACAACGATTGCAGTGCTTCATCTCGTTCTCGGGTCACTTAGCAAATATTTGCATGTCCCCTCAGGCAAGTTACAATCAGACCATGCAGGATGTATCAGCAACCTTAAGCATCTAGTCACAGCATTTTATCAAAATGTAATTTTCGTGTTTTCACTCTTTCAATGCCCCCTTGCCTTGATGCTCCCTTCTCCCCCTCCTCTGCACTCCCCTGGTGTAACGTTCTTAACGGGTTGTGAAGCGATGGAGTTTGTTGAAACGGGGTACAGACGGAAGGAGTCTCCAAACCTGCCAGTAAGTTTGTTGATGGTGCTCCATGACTTACGGGTGGAGTGCAAGAAATCAATGGAATAGACAACTTCTCCCCATTGATCCTGCCTTTTCTGGTCGAGCTGCGAAAATAGAGACACAGTGGCTTTATCACAGTTAGTCCCCATTGGGACTCGGAGGAAAAACAACAGATGGTTTCATCCGACATGGGACATAGTGCTTGCGGTGTATAACAGGCTCTCACATATCTCCTGGTATGTCTTCTCGATGTTTGTTGTATTCGGAGGTGGCAATCTCTCAACGGATTCTCATGTAAGAAGAAAAAAGTGCTTTCCAATCAACTTTGCAAACTTTCCAACGCTTCACCGGATCGCTGTAGGCAGGAATTTTGAGCCTCGATGGCGTTATAAGAGGGCCGGTGTTGTGACCGAGGGAACTTTTCTAGAACATGTCTGTGACGCAGTCGGTCGTCATGGCCGACACTCGCGAAGACCAGATATAGGTTCAAGCAGCAGCTCAAGGTTGTTAGCTTCTGCCCAGGAGTCTAGGCTCTCACCGTCAGGAGATGTTGTAGTATAATCCTAGCTTACGTGTGAAAGGTCTGCTTTGTATGCGTTGATCTCAATAAATTCTATCTGCATAATAACCTCTTTAGATGTTATTTATACTATTTCATTCCAACGGCCTACCTAAGAAACATCCAGGACAGCGTTCGTGCTGTATCATTATAGAAAGTGCTTAACTATTCTAACTCTCTGACTAGAGGGAACTTCACAATCGAGTACAACTGCTATCAAAAATTAATCTTACCTCTGGTTTCAATTGAATATGGTCTCAAACGAACGTATTCTCAAGTAAACAAGTTTCAAATTAATAAGTCTCAAACAACAGACCGTGCAGTCTCAAATGAAATGGTTTCAACTCTTTGTCTACCCTGCAAACCTGTTGGTCATTAGAGCTTCTTCACATAGTTGGATGTTCAAATGAACATTTTTGTTGTAACCTATTTTTTCACTCTGCATCAAAGCACGGGCGTTCTAACATTTGAAGAATTATATTTATATTCACTGCAAGATGATGACGCTTATTTTTATCTAAAAATCTTGCAACACTGACAAAGATCTCATCATTACAGTTTTATAAATATATTATAATGATCTGGTGTCAGTGTAACAAGCATATCTTGTAAATTATGAATCTCCCAATATAATTAAATTTACTGCCTTACCATAGTTTTGACATTGGTTTCCCATATTAACATAGTGAAGCAATCCATGTCAAACTTGATCCCGATCAAACATGGGTTGAAGAAGGTACGAAGTCAGCGAAGCATGACCTTCTGTCAACATCACCTCATCGTCAAGCTATTACGAAGCATTAACAAGAATCTGATAATCAAAGATTTTTTACAATTCCCCAACCAAGCATAAAGGACATAAATGAAGATTGCCATTATGTATCAAGATAATATTTTCAACTTCTTAGCTATGTGCAAGATGTAATCTTCACGTCTTCCTTAGAGTTGTCGTCGCTCTTTTTGTTGTGCGATTTTATGTGTCTCTCGCCAACAGTCTTTTAATCACAGGGATATTTACCTTGTCTTTCCAACGGTCGGCATTTTAAGAGAGGCAAATGATGGCCTCATGCTGTACGCTAACTATAAATAGCGCGAGCACGTAGCTACCCTGATTATGAAATTTTGCAATAAGAGACAGAAGACTTTTCAATGATGTCAATTATATTACAAACGTTCACGAACCAACAGAACAAAACGGTACAACCAGAAATAGTTGCAGTGATTCGAATAACTCAGTGAGAACTTACCAAGCAATGATAGTTCCTCCGAAATGTCTCATAACTGATTAGTTCAACCAGCTGCCTAACTTCCTCAAGACGAGGTGGAAGCTATTAGTCAAGATACCGTTTTACTAGTATTTTTAGCAACGATCTAAATTTTAAGAATTTTTATGAATGATCAAAACATCTTTATGTACGAAACATCTTTATGAATGAAGCTATCCTTGTGAATGATTAGGAATCGTGTCTTAAAAGGTTCTGCATTAACAGAAAGTAGCCTTTACGTTTGAAGAGCCTTGCCATTGCGTTTCACAGAGATTTGCCTTTGCGTTTAATAGAACTTTTTGCACAGTCAGATTTTTCCTAATCGTTTCAATGAGCCAGTCTTTCTTATTTTTTAATTTATTTTATTTAACTGCAAAAGACGACAGGCCAGAGCCTGGAATGCCACCTGCCGGCACCAGTAGCAATACAATGATACGATGGCAAATGTTAATACAATAAAGATGAAAAGGAAAATACATTAATAAAAAAACGCAAAAAATTGATAATAGAACGTTGATAAAAGAATGTTCGGCTCCCACCGCAAGAAGTACGAATCGTTACTTCTACGCCAAACCTGTCGAAAGGAAGTTACAAACGGCATCATATAATTGCAGAGAAGAAGGGCATTTTACTTTGAGGTGGCGAAATAAGAGAATATGATTCCATGTAGCTTGACTGAATCCGGTTAGTCGAGACAGTGTGAATACAGTACCTGTTCCTATCAAAAGAATATTTCGAATAGAATCTAACATATCCTGACGTGAAGCTCTGGTTAGGTCGCATTTAAGCAGAATGTGAGTCTCAGTCTTGGAAAGACCACACGAACACAAACAATAGTGTTCATAGTCGGGTTTCGATGGACTGTGACGTAAAAGAAGCACACATAACCAGGACGTAACTCGTGGATTCACGCCACAGAGATGCAGTACTTGATGCGAATTTCCACAGATCAAAGCAGTTGCTTTGGAACGAAACAAATTTGGTCCCAATGATTTGACAGACGTAGGCAGAGAATTACACGGTCTTGAAGCTTTCAAGAAAACTGAATTATGAAACAATACGGTTGGACACGACGGAAGTTGAACGTTCATACAATGACGCAGAGATTGATTCAATTATTTAGATCACGAAAGAGCTTAGGAGTTAGAGTGGCTAAAAATGTGGGACATAGTCTAAGAAGAAATTTGTGGAGAGCAAATGAAATGTGACAGTTTCGGCGAAGGTGCAGAGGTGACATGGAGAGTTCTTTCAGAATTTTCGCGTGCGAAGTGATTTGCATACAACCTAGGATAAGTTTAGCAGCCGTCGTTTGTACGTTTTCCAAGCGACAACTGTCTGCAGTAGAGATATTATCGTAAATAATATCACCGTAATCAAATGGAGGTAGAATGTAGGAACGGTAAAATATTAGGAGTGCGTACCTTGGCACGGATAATGTAAGTTTTTTTAAGAACGTTCAGTCATGCGATAGCCTTGTGATACAATGATACTACGTGCTTAAGCCAGGATAAGGAACGGTGGAAAATAAGACCAAGATGTTTGTGAAAGTCCACCTCGGATAACAGATGGTTAGATAACTGGAGAGGTGGATGATGAGAAACATTCGAAGATATGGTAAGGACTTTGGTTTTAGGTGCATTGAAACAAGCACATAGGTAAAGGAAGCGAACAGCAATGTGGGTCGTGAGGCAGAGAGCAATGCAAATAGAAACATAACATTTCATTACAAAAACAAGTAGTAAGGGCAGAAAACAATGTTTGCACATATAAATCGTGAAGAAATAACAATTTACTCACGGACCATAACAGGGTGAGTTCAGTGGATGAGTTATGTATAACCAGGCGCATAGTGTCACCAAATGATGTTGAAGAGAAAAGGGGATGGACAGATTACAGTAATATTAACAGCAAACATGAATCCAATAAGAGTTGGGTACATGAAAAACAACACATGTTTAGTAAATGAGAGAAGTATTTAGTTCTCAAAAAAGGTATAGTTTCACAAAATGCCATGCCTTATTCCACAAATACAACTAGTGCCATGTCCTTGACATCGTACGTCGGCTTTTCATGATTGTGGGCCTATAAGAATTAAACTGAAGTCAATGTCCGTGAGGTCCTGGAGGTGGACATCGCTTCGTTTGCTTCGAAATCCTCGTATTGCAGTGAGAGTGCTCCTCAACAGGGGAAAGCTGAGCTTTGTCCTTATAAATGTCATCATAGATGCGTATGGCTCCCTCAGTTTTTAAGTTATTTTTTCTGTCAGTCTTTTGTTGACTCTGGTGCCATCCCTCCACTTGTAAAGACAAGGGTATTGAATGAAGACTTCTCAATGTCAATCACTCGTTGGTTGTACTTATCCTTCTCTTTTTCATGTTGTTGGTAGATCTTTGCTAGGGACTTCCCAGAATAAGACTGTGAGGTCGGATGTTTGATCTTTATTTCAAAGAAAGTTTTCTCACAGCTATTCCTCGTCCTCTCGCAGAGATTTCCAACCTTGCATTGTCAGCAGTGTTGACTTTTAAAGTCGTTTCGTTGATTAGCAGAAGTGTGGATTCGGTCTGAACATCTCTATAGACTTCTGTCTATGGAAAGAGATCCTTTCTCAGCAAAGAATCAAACACTTTAAGATCTTACAGAGTATATATTTCGCCTACGATGTAGGCATCATCAGCTCTTATTCAAATAGAATCTCATATGTAATCACATATGCAAAGTGGTAATCACTTATGTCTCATATGTAATCACATATGCTAACAGTCAATCATATGCATTTAACAATCAGACTTTTCAATCTCCGTAGCAGCAGCTGAGTCACCGTTGAAACACCGCTTGAAACATGTCTTCTGGCAAATCAAAACAACAAAATATGCATTTTGAAGAGCTGCTAGCAGAATAAAGTGAAATGGTAATAAAACAAAAGAAGTTCTCAAGGAATTACAAGAGATAAAAATATTTCAGCAATTTTTTGTCCGACCAATATGGACATGAAAAAGGGGTTGCAGGAATCTGAAGGACACGTTGGTGAGCTTCAAAAGTAGAATGCAGATCTATCAGAGCAGGTTCAACAGCTTCAGCATCAAACTGATCAACTAACTCATCAAATTAACTTGTTGGAGCAATACAGCCGCAGAGATTGTCTTGAATTTCAAGGTATAGCATACAAAGATGGTGAATCCACAGACAACCTTGTCATTCAGTATGCTAAACAGACTGGAATTACAATCTCTGAAAAAGACATAAGCATTTCTCATCGATTGGCACCTGTTGATCCAAGTTCTAACAATAAGGTGCCCAACATCATTGCAAAATNCACAAGCCGNAAAATCAGGGATGCCATCTACAAAAATCGGTCTATTCTTCATCGACAGAAAAAAGTGTACATCACTGAAAGTCTGTCAAAGCAGAACAAGCGCTTGTTCAGCATTTGTCTTGAATACAAAAAAGCTAACAGATACAAGTATATATGGAC
>JGI24158J21664_10010542_pt1 | contig 12328 bp, 7 predicted proteins | sample Ectturendosymbi3_FD_21664 | JGI IMG/M metagenome (IMG submission 21664) | reverse complement strand
TTTAAGTAACTAATACAGCTGAAGGTCGGAGTCGGAGTTGGAGTCGGATAATCGAAATTGCCAGGAGTCGGATGACGGGACTTCCGACTCCACAGCCCTGGTTTGAATCCCGTTTGAGCTCAACAAGACCATATTCAATGTTGTCATGGTGCTTCATAACATATATTCGCACGTTCAAAGACATAACCGCATTGTGCTGTATCTTCCTGCATCTCATCGCAGTACTGGTTGTACAACCACGTTACTAGCTGTGCTACTTACGGAAGGGGCCTTCTTATAGAAAATGTCAAATACAATGTATTGAAACCAATGCCAACATAAGGCAATTTTAAACAGAATACACGTGCGCATTAACTGCAAAGCAGACAAGCTTTTGGACAGCAAAACAGGAATGAAAGTTGTTTGGTGATAACATAACTGAAATGAGTGGGTATATGGTTAAAATTGCTGTCAATCAGTGGCGTAATAAATTATACTCAACATGAAAGAATCCAGTTTTTATTTATTTCAAATAGTGTTTGCCAATGCAAAAGCTTTTTGGCAGTTTGCTTAAGCTGAGATCTGGGGAAGAATGTTATATTTGCTTAACTTGTTCATCTCTCTTCATCATCTACTTCAAGCATCATGTGCAATTGTGCATAAAATTTGTAAATTTAAGTAAAGCTCCGAATATAACTGAATTACATTGATCAGTACACATGAAACTTTTCCGCCTGAATGTTTAATGAAAAAACCAGCCAAGTGCGTTTGACTTTTATGTCCGTGTATGTTCAGACAAACAAATCTTTCAACTCATGACAAATTGATTTTGTAAAGACACTGCCTCCATTGTTTTTGCTTTGAATGAAGCACAAATACTCAACGGTACATAATTCAATTTTGATGGAAGTAATTGTAGCCTACGGCACCACTCTTGCATGTAATACATCTAATGTGACAACATAAACTTGGTGCTTCGGCATGGTCAACAAAACAGAACAAAACAAATGAAAAATTGATAGATTATCTGGTTCGGTGCAAAAGGCACTGAACTTAGTCACAGTGTATCGATAGTGGACGGATTTGTCTATTGTTTCAGTGAAAATGCACAGCGAGTTTCATGCAAGCACCATGTTGTCTTTGACACAAATTCACCACAAAATTTTGATGCAACCAGAAAATATTCTGGCAAAATGTACGAGTTGACAATGACAAAATTTGGAACCGATAGTCAGATTCGGTTGACTTAGAGTTCGAATTTGCAGACGTATTTGTTACATCAATATGCTGTACATTCAAAAAAGCATCACTTGAGAAGAAAAACTATTCACTGCAACTACAAATTCAAAATTTGGCCAATGTCTTACATATTACACAACTCTTTGAATGATATGTGAGCAATGACTTGCAACTGAATGAATTTGTGGCTAGTAACAAACTGCTGCAATGGCCAAATTACCTAAAACGTAGCTCTAAGATTGACAGTTTCAAGCTTTTAATCATGTATTATATTAAATATATCACATTTTGATAGTAGAAAAGATATCACAATATGAAGTTAATGGTGATAAAACATCTTACCGAAAAATCCCCTCAAGGTTCAGATGTTTGTTTTCAATAAATGTGCATAAGTCTTTGACAAGATATGGTACTGAGTCTCCTTCACGTGCACACAACTCTGCCAAAGGTATACCAAAAATCTACAAAATTAAAGGTTTATTAGAAAACTTCCATGAAAAACAACATAACAAGGAACACGTTATACCTTGTATAACATAACAAGGAACAAGTTATACCTTCTTGGTAAAGACCAATAGACCAGCTTTATACCCATTGAACATTCACCAAAAAAACAAAACAAATAAACTATATCTCATGTTTCTTTTTCAATAAAATCTGATGATGCCTACCTAATAGGTGAAATATATATATACCCTGATAAGACTAGTATCTGATCCTCAACTGTGAAAGGATCCCTTTTGTTACACAAAATCCAATTGTTCCATGAAACTTGTCAGCACATCTTGATTTTTGGTTCATCTTAATGTTACCAGCTGCTGCATACTTCGTTCAAGGCACTTAAACAGCAAAAATCATGAAGACACCAGAGTATCATAACATAACCATCATGATGTAGGTGTGACAAAAATTTGAAAATAGTTTTAGACAAATGTGTTCTCAACCTTAGGCTTTGTGTATGTAACAAATTTTATCACTGATCTTAAGCACTGTTTGATAAAAATTTTTGAGGGTTTTACTTTGCGACGGCATTGCAAAATACGCAACCTATCACCTTCAATGCACAAAATGTCAAAATATGAAGCTTTGTTGTGCACAAAATGGCATAGAAACTAAAAAAATTTGGAAAACATATCTTCAAATACAGAAAATACCATTGCCAACAACAAAATTGTTGGGTGTGTCATAAAGAAATTCAGAAGTTTTATGCCCTATTCTATGTTTCTTAATGACAACACATACAAAAAACTTAATCTGTTTTTCTAGTAAAAGTCCTTGTGAAGGATGACTGCTCAAGAACCTCAGTAGTCAAAAGCTTGACCAAGTTCATACAGGATCTTTTTTATTAATTAATTTGTTGTTTTTATGCCATAACTTTCCAACCACTAATGCTAGGAGGCTAATCAAAGGCTCTAAAGATGCGAATTTTCATCTAGTTTATTTTGATAGAAAAAAATAATATCCCAGGTTGTATTTTTTTTCTCAGGCCCCAATGTCATCACCCTAAAATCCTGTCACCCCGACCAGTTTTTATCACCCAAAAAGTATTCTCCCAAAAAACAGTGATGACTCACTCTGCTAGGAAATTTTTGTTAGTTGTGGTCTGCAAACGTAATCCAAGACAGCGAAGCGTGAAAGGAATTTTTTGAATTTTTCTGGAAATTGCTAAAAAATTGCTTCCGGAAAATCAAACATTTGTATTTTTCTCAAAATTTTCAAATGCAAAGGTACCTTTTTGAACTCATCAGATCAATTGCTATCTTCCGAATCCAAGGATATCTTCACTGACTTTCTAGCGCAATCCATTTGCAAGTTATGGCTAACCGGAACTTCAAAAGCCATAGTCGTGGCTTCTGTGAGCCTTAAAGGGATCTTCATACCTAGACTGATTAACTTACATAGCAAAAAAATCTCAACCTATCTTTAGAGGTTATCTAATCATCAGGAGCTACAATGCTGCCAATTGTTTCTACTTCAGTTCATGGTTATGCTTAGAGTGCAAATCAAGCATGTTAAAACTAACCATTATATTACCTTTTAGCTACAAAAGTGAAGTCTGAGTTTAAGTTCAAAACATTCCCAACTGAAGAGAAAGAGACTTCGGGAGAACTTTATGAAACCTGAATGTTGGCCTAATTTAAAAAATTTCCTCAGTTTATTGTCACATTTTAAAAAATTAATCTTCACATTTTTCAAAAACATTTTTTGTAAATGGTAAAGTAACATATCTACAACAGATGTTAAATCAGTTTCAATTACAAACAGTTGTGATTTCAACTTTACTGATATTTAAAATTTTATTGACACACTTTACCAATGTACTTTACATGCTATAGAGTAGCAGCTCCCAACCTTTTTGAGCTTGTGGTACCTTTAAACATGATTGGAAGTCCATGGCATATGTATCAAGTAATATGGAGCTTTGTTATAAGCTAATACATGGAAGTTTGTGGTGTTCTCGACTTTTTAGAAGAGATGAGGGCTTATCTATCTTTCTTCCCAAGGTATCATGGCAATTTTATACAAACACATGGGCATTTTTTAGCAGTGCAGAACTTCGGATGGAAAGCACTGTTACAAAAGGAAATAATGTTCATAATACACTGTACAAAACCACAAAAAAGTATTATATTTAGCTTAGATCCACAAATAATGGATCTCTGATTTATTATCTAATTAGTGATGGGCAAGCTTACAATTTTGGTAAACCAAATGGCCCAATAAATTTTGCTGAGCTGTTGTTTTTCTTAGTGCACCCTGAAAGGCATAAATCTTTTCTGATTCCACTAGTAAACAACTTAACCTTATTCACATTTAGGAACAAACATCTCAACCTTGATCATATCTTGTAACATATTACTAAAAAAAAGTCTTCACTACTCTTGGGTCAAAGTTACCCTTTATCCAAATGCTTTACTCATGTTTGCAAAGTTAGGGCAGTCATTTTATTTGCTTTTTTCTACTTAATTTTTATGCAGCATAGGATGCCTATTGCTTTTGGCTTTGTGGGTCATTTTAACACTCCTCAAGGGTGATCAACTTAAACTTTATAGACTACAGTCTGCCCCCAACTAAACTGATTGTTTTCATAACACTGGTAGTTGTAAAAACGGTATAGCATAAAACCATATAAAAGCAATTCCACTGTTCCTAATAATACACTGCTAGTAAGACACGATTCTCAAAAACAATGTTTTAGTTTTTTTGGAGAATATAGGTTAGGTTGCGTGTTTCTGAGAAGAAAACCAAATGTCATTCAAAGAATTTTAATACACTGATATATACCAAGAAGTAGGCACTACACATTTAATCCTGAAGGATAGAAGATGAATTAACCTAGTCAGTTGGTGAAATACCATGATACAATGGTTTTATTTGAATAAGAGCTGATGATGCCTACTTTGTAGGCGAAATATATACAGTGCATCCTCGATTATCCGGCCATGTTGGGCAACCTTTTTCCAAAATCTTGGCCGGATAAGCATTTGGCCGAACAAGAAAAGTATCTATCGTAGGGTGCCCACCGTCCACCACCTACACCACACTTAAAAGAACCCAAAGAAAAAAGAACGAAAAAATGAAACTAGTATGAGAACAAGCTTACAAAATAAGAAACGAGCTTGACAACATTGTTAGTTGACTTTCTAGTTTTTTTCCACTGTAAAACATGTAGATTTTAGACTAAATAATTAAATGTACCTCCCTGTTGAACCCGGCTGGTTAATCGAGGGGTCGGTTAATCGGGGGCCGGAAAATCGAGGATGCACTGTACTCTGTAAGATCTTAGTGTCTGATTCTGTGCTGAGAAAGGATTTCTTTCAATAGACAATGATAAAATGTTACAATATGTACCATAATATAATGCTACAATATTATATTGTAGTGGTTAGTCAATTCAAAAACAAATCTGAACAACATGCATAACCAAATTCAACCACATATATAATTTTACCAGAGCCAAATAGAGGCTATAAACACACACCAATAGGCCCAACAATACTTGTGCAACTTGAACTTGTGCAGACACAACTGAAAGTTTGTAATGTGCTTCATTTAGCCATTTCTTTTACCTGGAAAGACTATTGTAATGCTGAAATGGGTATTTTGCTAAACAAATTCCCTTTGCTAAAGTAAAGTCCAAGGGTAAGCCTAGGCTTGGTTTGGCTATCTGCCTGCAGTAAGAAACCTGTAACACTTCAATCCTAAGTAAAAAGGAGTACTACCTAACTTCTGTATAGCACACAACTAGATTAGTTAAAATGTAATTTAATCTTTGTAATGTAATTTATATTATAGACTTACCTTCGAAGGGGTCTTGGTTTTCTCATGTTCGACTGTGATAGTGGCTTTCTTCTGACTTAATTGTCCAGTTAGCATTTTTCTCACGCTCCCTTCCAGAGTGTTGCGCATATTTCCTATCACGGCGTCCATCGTAGCTATGGTAAAACTTCCACATAAACACTTCTTTATCTGCACCGCCAAGTAACATTATCTGCTAATGAAAAGACGAAGCGTGCTGTAATCCTTTTATTCTGCCGGCATCTGACCATCTCGCGGTAAGGCTTGGTGAATGAAAACATCATGCCTACCACGGAGATGCAGGGTTAAGCCTCAAGTAACAGCAAAGCAGTATCACAAATACTGATTTAAAAAATGTATCTGCGCATCGTACAGTTAATGACAAGCTAATTTGACATAGGGTAGGCTGTAAACGCTAGATTTCACGCTAGGCTTGCAACCGGAGCATCACTTCGGTGATGCGAAAAGAAATGACGTCGTCTAACGTTTACCTGCAGGCTATGATAAATTAATGAAGAAAGCACTTTGGCTATAGACAAATACGTCATTACTATCGACTATCAGTCACATTCTGTACGTAAACCGACCAAAACAATATTGGGTGAGTGACTGAATATCGCAGTTCCACCTACTCAGTTGTACATTTGGTACTGTCACGCCAACGAAGCGTGAAGTTAATACCAGGAGTTAAGTGGAGTGAGATAAAACATTATTAGATGTACTCGGAAAACAATCCGAACCTTGTGGCTGTATTTTATTCGCTATTCCGAAATCCTACGATGAAAGTGATATTCCACTAACTTCTTAGAATTTAAATTACATTATCCTAAACTTGGACCAGCTTCAAATTTCATTTACGTCACAATTCCGAGAGACAATAGTTTGCATAGCAGCCGTAGTCAAGCGCCAGTAAACTGAAGTTGGTTGCTCAGTTACGCACGAGTAGGTTAGAAGTCTTTTTTTTCACCGTCGTGGATAAGGTCATGCGTGTAACGCATCAGCTGTTTCGAAACGAACGTTGTGGTAGCTGAGGTGTGTGCTGAGTACGTGACAGTACTCCAGTGCGCAGCATGCAACATTTCTTGGTACTAAGCAGCTACAGTAGTTTCAAAAGACCAGGAAACAATCGCAGACAGAATCAGACCGAAAAAGTCATGGTGCCCGTGAATCAAGTTTTACAGAATTTTTCGCTGATTCTTTGTACAAAATTTTGAACACTAGCCCAACGGAAGTAACGCACTTAACGACCAATATAGCCTAGACTTAGATACAGTAAATCTGGCGTGTTCTCACTGAACAGCGCTTAACGTATCAAGATCACATGCAGTTGATATGCAGCGTTATTTGCGAAAATGTTGTATTTTGTGGATAAAACTAACATCGATGCAGGTAGAATAAAGCACCAGCGCCCAACCCTTTCACAAAACAGTAAAAACATTTTTGGAGGATTACTTGTGGGAGGTGTATTGTGGAACGAAAGAGGAAGGAACACACTTAGTGACGACACTATCCACGTTGAAGGAAACTGATGGAGAACAGGGGCATATACAACTTGAACTTTCTCATTTGTCAAAAAACGCCCTGGCCAATCGATTCTCTGCAACCTTTGCCAAACGAAAAGTGATATGAATTACTCTACTAAACAATCATTGGATGCCTTCTGCTAAATGCAATATAAATTATGTGCTGTTGTTCAACAACAGTGTGGGCATAATTGGTGTTTCCAATGCTTATGGTTGCAAACTGGGACTTGTGTACAGCTCAAGTCAGCAAGTTGTCTACTACTGTACATACTACTGCATGCTATTCAATCCAGAAAATGTTAGAAATCAAGAGATTTGTAAGCTTGTGATGGAGCTACTGCATCAATGCAAACATACTTGAAGGGACTTCAAAAATGCATGCAGGGTCAGGATTACCACTGGGCAATTTTTTTACAAGACAACAAATGGTGTGTAATGCCACATCTCAGATGTTGCTTGTTTCTACATATGTGAAAGGAAAATTAATTTTAAGCTCAACAAAAAAAATTAGCAAAATCGGATGTATATTATAGGAGATATGATCATTTGAAAATCAAGTGTTTTACGGTGTCACGCATGAGTGATTTTATTGTTTTTTGCTTTTTCTTTGTTTCTATTGATTGGAAAGAGGTGAAAATTGGTATTCCACCATTTTTGGGGTCAAGGAATTCAAAAATGCAACTTTTAAAATGGTGAAAACTAACAAATTGGTTTAAATTTTATTTTAAAATTTTTTAGGTCACTGACCACTTGGTGACGCCCCATGAATGCTGATGAGTAAAATCAAAAATTTTTTTTGAAAAAATGATCTGCATGGATGCTTCAATTCAGTAAATATAAAGAAAATTTAGCCCCAGCTAGATAAAAGTTGCCCTTGGCCTCTAAAATATTGCTTGCATATTTTCCAATTGTATTTTGACACTACAAGAAACAGACTTGTCAGGATAAAGAAACTGCCAAAATACAGTTTGTATTGCTTGAAACAACATTAAATTTGGTTTAAAGAAAACATATAGGCTATACAGTATACACATATATATTTTTCTTGTTGAAATGAGCTTTAATCTGACACAGAATTTACCAGCAACTAAAGTGTTTGGTTATCTTTGCTCCTTAAACAATCATGTCTGGTAGTCTGGAAAATAAGTGGCTAGTCGCCAGTATGCCAAGTTACAGGCGATGGCTAAACTCTAAAATCAGGAATAAACGAATGCAAAAGCTTCTTTTCCTAGATTTGTATTGAAAATTGTTTCAATTTATTACAGGCACTTATATCAATATCCAATGTTTAGTTGTCAACATACATCAACAAGCATATTATGTGATGTAGAAAGGGGTAACTGTTACATCACATCGCTCAACATTTGTTTGTGGTACTGTATGACATAACAATTACTTATCATGTATATTAAATTTTTGGTAATTTAAAAGCTTTTTACATCACAACTGAAGTTAAGCATTCAAAATTAGTTCAGTAGAGGTCAGGCAGTTGTTAGTTTTGTCAAAACCAAGCAACTGATTTATTGTTCCATTTGTCTTAACAAGGTAGATAGCAATAAAAACCTAAGGCAGACACTGGTATCACAAATATGTATACTTTCACAGGGTTTGTCTTTACAGAAAAGTAATTGATATTATTTGTTGAAATGGTAAGATTAAGAACAAATGAGAAATGCTATTTTGGAAAGATATGAAAAGAAAATTACAATGACCTTGAACAAAAAGATATTAATGAAAAAAGATGAAGCTTGTGAAAGTGTAGTCTGAAATTGATCAGGAATTGATATGGTGGATATCAGGGTTGGAAAAATCTGATGATGATGTGATTTATTTGCACCATGAAGCTCGATTGTTGAAAAATTTTTCGATGATAAATGTCATGAAATGCTTTAATTGCAAAAAACAACAAAATCGCTCATGTGTGGCACCGTAAAATGCTTAATTTTCAAATGATCATATCTCCTATAATATACGTCCGATTTTGCTAATTTTTTTTTGTTGAGCTTAAAATTAAATATCCTTTCACATATGTAGAAACAAGCAAAATCTGAGATGTGGCATTACAAAACCTTCCAAAAATTTGTTGTCTTATAAAAAAACTGCCCCACTGTAGTTTTCACCTGATTGTTTTTTATGAAAGCAGATGGCAAATGGAAACTGTTACTAGGATGTAACCAAGTAATGTGCTTGGCCCTTTCACTTTCACAACAGTGAACAAGTTCAGCTAATAAACAATAATCTATAAACTCTGTATATTGAACCTCATTCGGTGGTGCTATGTGCCTGGAGAAACATTCCCACAATGGTGGTACTCCATTGTAGTCTGTGGGCAATTGTATTATATCTTCTTCATGATTTTTGTGTTTTTTTTCTGTGAAAAATTGTTTTCGTACTTTTCTGTACTTTGTATGTTTTACAAAACCATTTCATTTTAATTTGCTAAAAATTCTACCTAAATATAATCTATAAACTTAGTGCAATGTCCCTTGAAGAAAACAGCACCCCAAGCTAAGCTGTTGTGTCATCGTTTTTTTGAGTTTTCAAATCGTTCAAAGCCTTTCAAGAGGAACAAGCAATCTTTTTTGAACCCACCGTAGCTATCCTAAACATAACTTGATTTTTAGGGAGGCCGATTTCAAATTTTGGTTGGGGAACTACCATTACTGTACTTTGAAATATTTTCATTTTAGTTTTCTTTGAAAATAAAGTTTTGGATAATTGTATTGCAGTAAAAGAAACCATATGGCAAAAAAAACCTTTTGTTTGGCAGTTGAAAAAACAATATGGCTGTACCTTAAGTATTATGCCACTTTTTAATTTCTTTGGCTTTTGAATGGTGAAAGTGACTTTGAAATAAAAAAATTATCCTTTAATGAATCAGAAAACAAGACGTTGTATAGATTTTTTAATGGTGCAATGAAATCTTTGACAAAAATCAGCCAAATTTTGAAGCCTCCTAATTCTAAAATAGCAGTAACAATCTTGCAAGTTTTTTAGTATATTAATACATTGAAATAAAAACTAAAAGGGATGAGCATATATAAATACAGTACAAAGAAAATCCAAAACCTGTGTGTCACAATTTCTGCCAGTGTAGTTGTATTACAACAGAATTACCCTATGTTAAACTAAAAGTGTATTTTGGGGTTAGGTTTCATTTGTACAAACAGTTATATGCTGCCTTGTGGTAAAGCCAATCAACTATGCTTTTTACTTTCAAATATATACCACACAGACTTTAGTCATCTAAAGAATTTCATGTTTGTTTATTTACAAGTTGCTGAAACTGAAAAATGAAGTATTGGCTAGTTACTGTTTTCCTGACATTCCCTTTGCTTGTCTCCTCGAAAGAAGTTCTAGAGGTTAAGTAAGTCAATTTTTTATTTTATGGTGTCATTTCTATGTATAGTAACCTCACAATCTTTGCTACATCCTTCAGAAAAACCTTTACTTATTTCTGAAGCATAGTGGGTTGCACCTTGTTTCTTATTAGAAGCAACAATCAGAGGCAGAATAAAAAGCACAGTTGCTGCCCCCAAATTTTGGATGGCAAATGTTGAACTGTTGAGCAAATATTGACATGAATGCGTAAAGCTGATTATTTATTTTACCAGGCAATTCTAGTCGCCCCGAAGTTATTTTTCTTGCAACACCACCAAATTTTAATATATGCATCTCACTGACAGTTGCTATTAACAATGTTGCTTATGCTTCTAAAACCTGGATAGATTAGTAGTGTTTAGGTTCTATTGTGGTTTAGGTTCATTCTCCTGAAAAAATAGTAGTGGCTATCGGTATTTTTGAATCTGTATTACTCAGTAGTTAATGATCTACAAATATCTTTTTGAAGGTTTTTTGAAGTGCAAGTTGTTCAAAAATGCTGAACGGTGAAAAAAATTTCAATGCAGTGTGTTCAGTGTATATTCACTTGGGGGTGGTCGATGTAAGTTGGGCTAGTTTAGTTTGTAATCTGGACTAAAGACGTGACTGGTTATAATGGCTTTGATCTAGACCAGCTATGTCCAACCCAAATGGCTTACTGAGCCAAAAAGTATGTCAATATCTTGACCAGGGCCGCACAATGAATGACATATTAATGAGGGCCGCACATTGAATGGCTTATTTTGATCAAATAATCTAACTTCGAACAACCTTAAAGTTCAGTATAGTACGTTGTTGAACGCGTCCTCGTAAAAGGCGGACATAGGGTAAATCTTGCTACCCTGATAGATTGATGCCCTTGTATCTGATGAAGTTACATGTGGTTCGTTGGAAGTGAATTAGGGTCTTAAAAGCAAACAGTTCATTGCGTCAAACACTGTCGATTACATGTCCTGAGTGATGTCTTGGTGATCGGACTGATGACCAAACGTTAATAATTCGGATGCATGTGGTGTTTATTGAGCAAAATAAAATCTCCCACTTATTACACGTTATGAAAAAAGACAATCGTTTGTTTTCCAAGTAAAAATGACTGGAACATATCGCTTACTGACTTCTACGATGTCGTCGCAACTGGCAAAGCTATGGTCATCGATGTGCGACAACCACATGAAGTGAAAGCGATACGAGTTGATGCCAAGAGCTACGTAAACGTTCCTCTTAATGATTTGGGTAAGTAGTCTGAGGCGATGGGCCTGTGCTGATTAGAGTACACTTGATGAGTTGTTAGTAGCTTAAGGTAACACCAGCTGTGACGTGCTGATGGTTATCAGTCAGAGTATTAAATGTCTTTCAACTTTCGACACGCAAAAACCATGCTCGTGATTTTCCAGGTGCCTGCTTCGAGCCAATTGTACAATATTTCACGAAGAGCTCAGTTTTCGTTGGCTATGTTGTTCAACATGCCTTGCAAAAGCGGATTTGTCTTCTAAGCAACACGCAGTTCGTTGTGCCATCGAAATGCAGTGCAATCATATCATTATCCACATGCAATTTGGATTGATTTTACGTCAAGCAGTCTCGATAATGCACACATTGTTATCTGGTTGCAAGAATGTCATTTCTTAAACTTGAACTTTGCGTCAAATCTGATGACTCGACTCGTATAGTTTCCGACAGCTTTCTTAGGTGTAAAGTAAAATTGACCTGTTAAAAGTTTTGTTTTTGCAGCCACGTTTGAGTGGTACGGCTACGCACTGCGAAATCGGAGAAGTTCACAAAAAAACTACAATGCCTTCTGCGTTAAACCGCTTACTTTCCTCAAACTTTGTCCAACTCAGTGGGGATGCGTGTCAAAAATTCTAACACTATCTTATCTCATGCCGCACCACATTCAAATAATGATA
>JGI24158J21664_10010540_pt1 | contig 12328 bp, 9 predicted proteins | sample Ectturendosymbi3_FD_21664 | JGI IMG/M metagenome (IMG submission 21664) | reverse complement strand
GTTTTAGACATTGTGTTGAAAGTAGTTTTTCGAAAATCATTTGTGGCAGTGATTACCAAAACTGATTTAACACACCACTTAAGCCTGGATTTGAAGTGTGCAAAAACAACAATCAAAAACTGCTTTCATGACTGGGTTAGTTTTTGTAAAACTCATCCCAAAACTTGATGCAATACAATACATCAGTGGTTCCCAAACTGGGGGTAAATTACCCCCAAAAAATGTAATATGCGATTCTTCGGGGGGGGGTAGGGTAATGCAAAACAAATCATCCACACTGTTGTTCTGTAGTATGAGTGATCACTGCAAAAGAAATCTTCAACCTGAAATGCGAAAAAATTTTTTGAGGGTAATAAGACGTGATCCATATCTTGATTTGGGTAACGGCTCGAACAAGTTTGGGAACCACTGCAATACATGAATGTGAATCCACAACCAGTCTTGTTATCCGGCAGGATGCACTGTAGTGCAGTGCTGCCACAGACTTCTCCGCAAAAATCACTAGATTCACAAAAAAATTCACGAGATTGAAAAAAAATTACTAGACTTAAAATTTTTGCGTCGAAGTTTGCAGTTTTTCTTGAATTGATTTAGTTATTTACTTTATCACCCAAAAACCTTTACATCATTAGCAATTTTCTTAATCTATATGATGTTGAAACCTGGAAAAGATAATACCAACAATTTATAATACCAACAGACCAAATCAATCTGTTATTTAAGTAAATATTTCCACTGCAGTGTTCCTGCAAAGAAATGAAAATACTGTCATGGCCAACATTACCGCAATAAACAGCACGGACGTGAAAACAATGAAAAACTCAATTTAGAAACACTTTTTCGTTTTGGTGCAAGTATTTAAACAACGATTCACGTCATCAATTGTTTACGGGTTGAAAAGGGCTGAAAATGTGAAAAAAACGGCCAATATTCTTCAAAAACATGTTTTGCAAAAATCACTGGATTGCATTGAAAAATCACTAGGTTAGCCTAAAAATCACTGTATCTAGTGAAAAATCACTAGGCGTGGCACCAGTGCTGTAGTATGTCGAGTCAAACTGAAGCAGCTCTGTTCGTTGTGATTTTTTTCTCTCCGTTTTCTTTTTCTCTCACTTTCATTTTTTCTCTTCGTTTTCCTTAAAAGCAGCTCTCTTCGTTTATTTCTACCGCGGTAACCACCACTGCCCATTGTTTTGTTGTTCGCAAATTGCATTTAAAGACACAAGAAATTTCATAATACTCGTCTTGTACTTACTTCAAAATCCCACTAATGCAGTGACTAAATTTGAAACTCCAAGGATGCAACCGTGTTATGGTTTTTGAGCTGCTGCGTAGCTTGACACATTCCCCACTTGTTGGCGATGTTCACGTTAGCTTTAACCCATTTGTCTCTAAAGTTGCACGATTTAAAAAAGATTGGCAAATGGAACGCAGAAACGATTCAGAGGAAGGTTGTGTAGCTGAGCAAAGGTTGTGACCGACAAGCAGCAGATCGTGCAGTCAAAGTCAACTCCCCAGCAATTTGAAAGTAAACAACCTTAATTCACGAATTAGTCTCCACAAAGGTGACGAAATCGAATCAATCAGCACTTGTTTTCGTTTCAAATAGGAAATCGATTTCAGTAACACTACGCAATACGCATCCTCAGTCCTGAAATTTGCAAGCAATGCTTACGGGTGAAAAGTTAAAAGGGTAAGAGCAAAGTAAGCAAGCACACTCATGACTAAAAGGAATAAATCAAAGCACAAGCTGCGGAAAGTAACAACTAGAAATAGTGCTGTTCCCAAAACCTGCCTTCACTGAAAATAAAAAACAACCTGACGCCAGTTACGGAGCAACAAAACCCATTGACGTGATCACCCCCCGATGACTCAATACAGAGCCGATAAAGTAGAAGGACTGACAAAGATAACCTTTGTTGAGAAGTTGAAATGCAGTCTTGTTTTCCTGGTTGCTTAGGAGCGGCTCGTTTTGAGGTTACTGATGAATAGCAGTTATGGTTCAAAGATTGTTGAGGAAGCAGAGCGGCAGAAATTCGCTCAACCTATAACTGAAACTCGGTGTTTGCCAGTCAATTCCTGAGTTTGTCTGCATTCGCCATGACGTTGGACGTCACGTGATAAGTTGTGGCGTTGGGCATTGATCGCATGACGTTGCATCCTTCTGAGCATGCTTAGAGTATGCAGTGAAGAGGGATGAGACTCGCGTGTTCGAAAATGGTTGATCGGGAAGTGGCAGAAGTGTATGAATGAACGAAAGGTTCGGTACTTCCCCGAACCAATACAAGACAAGGCATGCGTATTTGTAACAGACCGTCGATCGAGTTTGCGCCTCTGTTTTCCTCTGCAGAAGGACGAATAAGCCGAAGCAGTCTGTACATTCTCCATTTGCTCGCAGCCAATTATCTTCCGTCGACGGTTGAACATCTTTTTCATTTGCTCACAGGATCAGATCAGTGCAATTTTCTCTACTGCTACATCGCTATCTCCAGTTACAATCATTCCTTCCTACTTCTCCCCACTTTCCGATCGTTCAGCAACACCAGGTGAAGCATTCTGCGTTTTGTTTTGGTGGATACGTCATTTAGTTGAATACTGTCTCGAAGCTTTTTGTAATTGCCACTTTTTTTATCATTTTACAAACTTTTTTATCGCAGTGATTGCATTGGCAATGACGCAATGATGCACAGTATAAAACTCCTATGTGGTTAAAAATTGCTTGATTTCTCTCGAAATCTCAATATTTTTCAACAGTTGAGGAAAATCTGGTGTTCTATTTGCTTGCGATCATGCACAGCATGAACATAATCTCCGTCAAGGAATGTTGTGTGGATTTTCAGTGTTTTTATCTCTGAATAGGATAAAGAGCTAATAATTGTCTGAGAACTAATCTGCATCTTGTTGTTGTTATTGTTTAAAAATATCGCCAGCAAATTCCGCTCATTTTGTGCAGCAAACGGCTCGAGTTTCAGTGATTTAAAACGTTCGAAAATAGTTTGCTTTGCTCGTTTTTTCCCCTTATCATAACTAACATGTCCTCGCGGGTGTTTTGTGACCTGCTCGTTTTCACGTCACTGTGACTTCATACTGGCTTATTGACCCAAATTGCAACCAGCATAAAACTTGCGCAACATCTGTTGAATCAATGAAGTGAATGCGAAACGTTTTGTTTCAGGCGTTTCTGGCTCTGGTGGCGAACAGCAAAGCACTGCCGCTGTGTTTAACGTAAGTTTGTGAATAAAACTTTTTTTGTACGTTTTTTTAAATACGTGTTTTGTATTGATTTCTAAAGACGTTTTTAATTAAAAAAATAAAAAAATTCCGATGACGCATTTAAAAGGTGTGTCGCGATCGACTTCATGCTCGTCGTGTCGCCATAGCAAGTTTGCTTTTCTGTTTCTATGTAAGCGTGACCTTTGCAACTTCCCCCCCCACCAATCCCCGGCGAATCCTCACATGGGGAAAGAAAGCGAGAGATTGGCGACGTTCCATCGTGGATGGCCAGCGTCGCAGATGAATATAAGTCCAAAGCGAACGACAAAAGCAGGATTCTTTTTCTTGGGTGCGTGATTTGTCAACTGTTTTTTGTTGTGATTCATTCAAGTTCTTTGAAAATGATCTCCCGCACGTTTTCTTCAGGTGACAACGACAGAGTCCGATGCTGGTATTGCAACGGTGGATTGCAAAACTGGGAACTGGGTGACGACCCTTGGATCGAACACGCCAAATGGTTTCCAACGTAAGTAAACCGACTGCTGTAGTTCACGTGGCGCGGTAGTTGGCCTACCTGTGATGCGATAGTTTGGCGTATTTTCTCTCATTCACCTTTCGGTGATTACCCAGGGGATTTTTTCGTGACAACAACAGACCAGCAGTTGTGCCGCCATTATTGCGTCACATTACGCTTGATTGACGAGTCACAACGCTCGACTGCTATTTTATCCCATGTCGGCGTTGCCTCATGTCCTTCTTGTTTTTTGCATATAAGATATCAATAAATAATAATTGAAAGTTCGCCAACCTTCCACGATCTTATCCCCGGGAATAATTTAAGAAGAGACAAGAGATGAAACTTTGTGCACATGGCTGGTATCAGGCCCGCAACCAGGAAGAGGAGGCAATTGCCCCCTCGAAATATTAAAAAACATTTTTAGTTCCTCGGTACAACAACCACTTAAAACCGTTTTGCCCCCCACGAAAAGATCAGCTGGTTGGTATGATAAAGGTGACTTTCTTCCACGACGTAATCTAGCCACGTCTACTTTGCTGATAATACGGTGACATCATTCGTTTGTGAATACGTAAGCAGTAAAACGAGCTGATACACGGTTTTATGTAATCATTTATCGAAATAGCGTTTATCAGTTGCGTTTCATCGAGGCAGACAGACCATCGTTACAACGGAGTTCACATCCATATTATACAGAAACTTAAAATTTGCGTAACATTTTTGTGTGCGCGAATGTTTTCTAGCGAACGAAAACTTTTCAAAATTTTGCAACCCGATTTATTGAGAGCAACCTTCGTCAAAGCTTATGTCTCACAATACTTTTATTGGTACGAAGACAACACTTTGATTATTGCGCAGATGTGGATTCTTGCTGCAACGCAAAGGTCAGGACTTCGTTGATCGCGTGAAGTCCATGTTTCCGAACTTACCACGACCTTTGCTGAGAGGAGTTCCTGCCACAAGTGATGACAAGTTAATTGGGGGGGATGGCATCGCGCAGAAGTATTTCAAACCCCCATCTGATCCTATCAACCGTCATGTTAGTATGATGCACTTTACGGCGAAAGAAATATGATTCCACACGTTTGATATTTTTGTACATATTTGATTTATTTGTACCATGGGCTTAAAGCCTCACATTTATCCCAAGTCGTTCGTTCTGACTTCTGATTTTTGGTATGTTTTTTTTTCAGAAGTAAAGATTCACACGCTTCAGTATCAGTTTTAACACCCCATTTTCTTTTCCTTAAAACCCTGTTCAGGTGCCAGAGTTACTTTACGAAAAAGTCCCCTATATAGCAGGGGTGGTCAAATCTGCTCTATCTGTGAGCCGCATATCGTAAAACCCAAGTTACAATGAGCCGCAACATAAAAATCTAAAGACGCGAACTTATTTGCAATTTACGCTTCTGTGAGATCATAATTCTTTTTGGAACGATTTGCAAAAGTAATACTTTACGGCACGCTAAATGCCACAGGACCACTTTGCAATATTTCTACACTTTTGCAATAGAAATAAAAAATAAATATATAAAGTTTCGGAAAGCTCAAAGATCCGCATGCGGCTCGCGAGCCGCAGTTTGTCCACCCCTGTTATATACAGAAAATTGAGGGCACTCTACTACCCTAGGTTGTTTGATGTGTAGCGAATTTTGTGCACCCTACTACCTTAAAATTTCAATTTGATTTTGAGTGCAAAACGTTTTGTGGCAGATACGACATCAGAAACCTTATATATGTGAAGAGTGGATCCACACCATGACTTGATGCGAAGAAAAAGCGGATCTAAACCGCTCATGACATTTTCTACGCGAAAATAATAATTTCCCTCTGAAAAGCAATTGTTTGGGAATGCAATGTATAACATTTATATGCTACGCATATTTCGCTGCGCAGATACGATTTTGTCGCGCAAGTGAATTAAAATGGAGGTCGGGAAGCGAAAAATAGTTGGTCCGGACATTAACGACAAAAACGGAAGTTTAACGATCGTGCTTTACAATCTCATGCTTTGCAGGACTCGACTAACATACTGAACGATCGTGAAGAGAATGATCGGGAACGACCAATAGGACGTGCTGGTAGTGAGCATGACATTGGTTTTCAACCAATACGAGGGGCTCCCACTGAAGGAGGTGAGGCTTGTGTGCGTTGCTCAAGTGGTCAATGCTTATTTTGAGACTGTAGCGACTAGGGGTTGTAGGTTATTGTAGAGGTCCCTTTCAGTTGAGGGGTCAACCTAGTTGTTGCAGGAGCCCAGGTCGGTCTCCCAACTAAGCAACCTGACGTCTTGAAGTTGCCAAGCCAAAGCAAGGCTAATTAAAAGGCTCTCACCACTTTGTCCGCGAATAACTCTCCAGTAGTACTCTAAGTTGACTGCTTATTTCGATTATATTGAGATATACAACAACAAAAACGCCGATACACTTGTGCGTGAAGTCAGAAACACGTAACGTAACGGTTCGATGTAGAGTCGGAATTAGAATGACGACAAACAAAAGCGTTGGGCATTCGAATGCGCCACAGGAAACAGCGACCGACTGCGGTTATGTAGGTTTGCAGGCTATCATGTGGACGGTCGGACTATTCGCAAACAAGTACATCACGTTGAATCACCAATGGAATATTACTGGAAATTACGCAGTAAGAATGCACTAAACATTAAAGCACTAATGTGTCCACTATATAAGAATTCCCCCCTTCGACAAAGAGGCGTGGAGAGGTTCGCGAGAGCTGACACGCAAAGCGTAAAGCAACAACAAGAGGATAAATGGTGGCGCTGTGCAGGAGTAATGATTTTTTTTGCAATTGACTGTATGAGCTTACTAAAGCTTGCAGAGGTGGTTGCAACGTGTCATAAAGACGGGGATATGGAACACACGCAAAAGAAATACATGAAAATGACACACAGCTGCGAAAGAATTGGTCTCTGTTATGCGACAGCAAAAATTCTGCAACGTGGCAGAAAAAACAAAGTCGCTGTAGAATGCGCGGCCGAAAAAGATTCCCGTACGGAAAAACCGCAAACCGCCGATGCAGCAAGAACGCACAAAGACGCAAAATTGCACGAAAATAACTAGCACTGCAATTGAAGATACATGCGAATACGGTGGTTACGTTTATATGATTATTATAATAATAGAGCAGGTATGGGCAAAGAAAGAAGCGGCACGAAAATCAAACCGATGTGAGGTTAGAGAACGTTTAGGCTTAATCAACGGCTAATTTAGGCTAAATCAACGGTTGCGTTTCAGCAACCTGGGGCTCAACTACAGAGACACGAGCACGGCGCGGGACAGGGCGTAGCTCAACGCTTTCAGGTTGGGTTGCTGATTCAGCGTTCTCCTGGGATGCCGGGGTGGGAAACGACGTGTGATATGGTGACGTAGCTGGTGAAAACGTCGGTTGTCCAAACTCGAAAAGCTCGGGCCTGAGGACGGAAACGATTACACAAATTGCACATAGCAAGATAGGATGAACGTATGGTCCAAACATACGTGAGGAGTGTCAGAAGGGTCAAAATGAAGTTGAGGAATGGGTCGGTAACAGTCAGAAGTAGACGAAGGAAACTATGGGAAAATTTTTTCCTATCTTCTGTGTGATGACGTTAAAGAGTTGTTGGGAGACGGATTGTCGCCGGTGCTGCGGGCGTGAAGCTTGCGCTACTTGTGTCCACTATAAGACGGAAAAGCAAAGTTTTGTTGCACAGATCACCATTGTAACTAGTTACGAAAATCGTTTTTCATACCTCGTTGAAGAACCTTGAAACATGAAAGCCAGTCGTGAAACCAAAAATGTCGCGACAATATTTTTGCACAAATGATTTTATTTCCATTTCGTCACTCGATGCACCCAGTTCAAGGTTGGGTTCTTTCTGTGGAATGAACGTCTGGTTGTCGTTGAAACTTCGCGATGACAACTTTCAAGTAGAGCTGGACTCGGTCTCACGACAAGAACCTCTTTCGGCAAAACACAGATTCTTGTCTAAATGATTTCCGTACTGGTAGATTTTCTGACCTTTGCTATTTTTATCGCTTTTTTGCTGAGTCGAGTCTTATCCAACAAATAGACATTTGAAAGGTCCACACCAAGAAACATACCCGACGTTTCGGGTTTGTTGAAATTTTTGAAAATTATCTCGCTTATCCCCAAAATTGCTTCGTTTTTATTCCTGCTTGAAATCGTGAAGTGCAACAAATGTGGTGTCAGTTCAAATGAAATCAACGCTGAACTTTAAACAAATAATGTGAAATATACACAATTTCGGGTGTCAAGCGAAATTTCTGACTTCACGCCATGTGCGCAGGCACACAGTAATATTCTACATATCAAATACGTTGAGAAAACTGATGGTTAGGGCTTACGGTTTGCGTTTAGGTAAGTGTGTCTGGTTAGGGTATGGGTTAGGGTTAGAAAAAGAAAAATAATTGAGGTCAAGGACTAAGTCCAATATTTTTCATTGGTCATAGTTATTCCCGTGCTGTAGTGTGTTGTGGGTATAATCTAACATCTAATCAAAAATATTTTAATTTGCACAACACACATCAAAAAAGTAATCGCCAATCTTCGTTCCTTTATTCCGAGAAGCAAAATAACTGACAAACAATAATTTAGCTCAGACAGAAATTTCGCTTGACACCGGCAACAACCTAATCGTTCAATCTGGAATATCCAGGTTTCCAGCAGTTCAACCCAGAGAATGCGAACCAAGGAACATTGTTGTTTCAACAAATGAATGAAAGCATCAACCGAATGCAAGGATATCTGGCTGACATCTCACAAATGACAAACAACGCTGAACAAAACTGGTCTTCTGTTGCTGAACGCCCAGCAGCCCAAGTTTCCAGCCAGCAAGGTTTCTTTGCATTTTATGAAAGAAGTCACAATCGTGTATTGGCTTTTCAGTAGACATGTTTTTATCTGTTACCTAAACTAGTTTTAATGGCATTCCCAGACACTTCAGTAAAATTTGGTGAAACAGTGTATATCTGAAACGCGTGCGGTTTGATATGCAAGCTACAAATTGCATTTACATTTGTGCGTTTTCAAAACTGCAACTTCTTGAGTGCAAACACAGTTTAATTTTGTTTTTCGGATTGGAAACATCAAACTTTATTTGTTGAATCCAATTTTGTTTCTAGGTTTAACACAGAAAATACTAATTTTTAATCTAATTTTTCATGATTTATTTTCGTTTTTTCGAGATGAAAACAGAATATGTTTCATTTTTTACTTGATTATTTCTAAAAATTATTTTTGTTTTTTTGGTTAGAAACAGAAAATGGTACCAGCGTTAAAATTGTCTTGCGGAAGAATTCCGAGTGGTTTTAGGTAAAAAATCGTGATACTTCAAAATGTTTGCGAGATCTGTGAAATTGCATATTTGTATTTCAACAGTTTTATTATACTTCGTGTGTTCACAGATGCTTCTTCAGCTGCAGAAAACTTGACAGCGCGCTATCGTGAACTTCAAGAAGGCCAACTGTGCCTGCTCTGCCAAAACAAACCGCCTTCCACAGTCTTTATTCCATGTGGCCATTTGTGTTGCTGCCAAAATTGTTCGACGTACCTCAAGCGTTGTCTGTTGTGTGGTATGGAAATATGCAGAGCTGTCCAGTCGTTCACATCATAGGGGAAGTCCCTAAAGCGTGTCTGAGCGATGACTACATTCTGCCTACGATTGAACTGAGTTTCCATGTAAACCTGTACATTCGCTTTGAAAACAGCATTCGCTAAGAGAGCAAACACTGTACTTGGCCGTGTTTTCTACTTGTAACATTAATTCGAGAAGATTCTAGAGCTAGACAGTCAGGTGCAGATCTATGAAATTTACACCATCACTTCCACCGTTTAGATTTGATGCTGGTTGCTATGCAACAGGTCTGTGATTTTTCAAATTACCGTTTTCTTGCTCGACACTGGTTTGATCGTTTCGCAGTGTCCAGTCAAGTGTTTTTCTGGTTCTCTGTCTTTGTCACTAAGTTTTGTTTACAGTTAAGACTCCCCTGTGCTGCNCAACGACGCCAGTCGACTTTGTTCCAGTCCAACTCCCACCCCCCCCGTGCATGCTCAGACTACGTCCTGTGACGTCTGAGGTATCGTTTGTTTCCGATTGTAATTACGTGCTTCTTTCAAAAGTCTGACGTTTTTGTTGCTGGTTGCTCTGTACTGTATAGCGCACTTTGTATATTGCAAGTTGCAATTTATTGCTACCTGTTGCTGCCGGTCAGTGGTTTGAACGTGAGTCGTCCAGCTGTCACTTACGCTCAGCCTGTAGCGTTTGTCCCCAAGTGAAGCGGTTGTTTATCACTATCACGTTTGAGCCACGCTGCGGTCTTCATTTGTACGTGAATTTTGTTTAGTTACAGTATTTTTAAGATTTTTATCATGTTTCAGACTTTTATTATTAACTTAAAGGATTAAGATTTCTATCATATATTTTTATTAAAGTAAATGTATTTCTTATTAAAAGGTTGCTACATATTTCATATCTAGTAACACTGATCTTGTTCTTTCAATCTCTTATTAAGTTCACATATTGTTTGGTAATATAAATCTGCATTTGCTATTTGTGGTGCCTTGCACGTGGACAAGTTATGGTCCAAAGCTGATCGTTTATTTTTGCCTCGAGGAGATTGATAAACGCTGTTCGAGCAGTAATTTGCGTAGCTACATGCAGCTTAACCATACCCCTATGCAAGTGTGGCGTGTGGTTGGCCAACTTTTGAAATTTCAGCATCAAATAAGTTCGATGCAAACTTTGATAGCTGTGTTATCGAAACTTGCCGGTAGAAAAGCAAGAGATTGATGCCTTTACGCACGAATTAGTTGTGGACGGCTCAGCAGACTTGTTGCACATATATGATATGGTACAAGGTGACGTTTTTCATTTGCGAGTCGCGGCTCAACGTGATCAGCTGTGAGCCAGGGCGTAGCCATTCCAAAGCATCTCTAGGGGCCAAATGTTTTTACTTTAAGCAAGCAACAGTATTTGGTTCGGGGACACCGCGTCTCGAAGCACAAAACAACAACATACGCTAGAATGTTGGGGCGAAAACGGCCGCTTCCCCCCCTGTCTTCGCCAATGCTGTGAGCGACGTACGCGAAAACACTGCTTTGGTTATTTGTGTATGACACAAGCGTAGACCGATTGCACTCTTCCAGAGAAGTTCATTTGTGATGTGGCATCAAATGTTTTGAATGCGTGTGTATCACTCGCGTGGAACAACAATTGCCAGTGTTTTTCGCACAGCACAGTTTCTTACCTGAAGTCGTAAGAAGCAATGCTAATCGTACCTGGTTCTTTACCTACTGGACGCTTGCAAAGAAGTCCGTCTTCATACTCGTTTTTCGTCAATAAATTGTATATTGTATCTCAAATCTAACTGCATGTTTTTTCGACTTTACCTTCCATCAGTTACAGTCACCAGATGTTGTTGCTCAGGTCTCAATCAGCTTATATTTTTGTAGGGGACAAAAGCATTGTAATTTGTTGCTGTACCTAACTACTAAGCATCTTTTTTAATTTTCGGGGCCACTGTCCGCTTTCCCACGGTTGCCGGCTTGTCTGTACTTCTTTCATCGCATGTGATTGACTGCACTGCACTCACCCCTCAGATTTTTAAAGGCACCCGAACGTTTTTTCGCCGAAGCGTTGCTTCATTTGGAAGCGATTTCTATGTTTTCACTTTTCGGGATGTTGAAGGCTGACGAAGTAAAAGCGCAGTTGGTTTATGCCAAACGTCGGATAAATGGCCTCTCAAGTTACAGCACAATTATCTCTTCCTGCTTTCCTCACTCATGCAGACTACCCTTACAAGACTTTTTCGTTGAGTGAAAGGGCCCTTGATAAAATTTAAGGATTAGTCCTCGAATTACCATCACACTGGGAATGTTAATGCAATTCTAGATCCGAATACACGACTTACTTCCTCGTTCGATGATTACGTTTCGTGCGAGAGTGGTTTGCCTTAAATGCGTGCTGTTGAGCACAGTACCGATAATGCTGGAAATTGTTATTGAAAAGACGCAGCAAGAAATCGACCAAATCAGAGGCGCCTTGCAAATTCTTTTTATTTTCAATCACTACGTCATCGGAAATTCTCCACGAGGCATCTGTGAGTGGCTTGGTACCCCCCCCATAGGGGGTCCTTTCGAGCCGCCACTGTGTTCAAAACACCGAATAAACTTCAATCAGTACGTTATTGTCCAGATAAATTATTAAAACAGCATAAATCGATTGCAGATGAAAGACTAGAACCAAAATAATAGAGTTTATTCAGTTGCCTCAACGGCGGCGCCAAAACTGACACGGGAGCTAACTTCTGTTTGTTCTTTGATGTTAATGGATGTTGCGGGTAACAAGCAATTTGCAGATATTGTTTACTTCGCGCCTTGAATCGTTAAAGTAAAATAATTCAGAAAAAAAGCAACCGACACCGCGTAATCCGGCGCAAACGGAAGTGGTTTGTTGCAACAAATATGATAGTTCTTGACGAATTTTAGCCGCAGGTGTAAAGTACAGCAGGAAGCGTACGCGCTTCTCAAATTACCAGACATGTTGGTTCGATTCCTGGCTGGGTCATGCTGAAGACTTAA
>JGI24158J21664_10010536_pt1 | contig 12331 bp, 7 predicted proteins | sample Ectturendosymbi3_FD_21664 | JGI IMG/M metagenome (IMG submission 21664) | reverse complement strand
GCGCTCTACCACGATCGTAACACGGTTGACTGAACACGATGACGTCATAAAATCACTGCTCAGAGGGGCCCCGCGCTTAGGTCTGGCAATGGGCCCTGCGCCCAGGTCTTGCATTGGGCCCCGCACCTGCTGGGGCCGGCCCTGTAAACAAGCGTTACATTGTGTAGTTGCAACGATCGCGGTCGTATAAACGGTTTTAAAGACCTGAAGTTGATTCCTGGAAAAATTGCCTGATAAGTGAGATGCAATAGTGCGAAGTAACAATGATGCAACTAAAAGTTACTTACATTCAGAAATTAAACATCTGCAGTGCATTTTTTAAAACAACGGTTCTCATGCGGTCATTGACTCGCCACCAGTGCAGCATTTATGGTGAAAGCAGCCGCATGGCTCACGGCGTAAGGAAGCGGAAATGGGCGCCGCAGACCACTCGTGACACTCAGAAAGGCGTACAGAAACCGAGTGCAAAAACACGAAACTGAACCGAGCGGTTCTCAACCAGTGGTTCACGGCCTACGAAACCGGCAAAAATGTTGGAGGACAAAAAGCGAGTACTTTTCACCGGTGTTTAGTAGTACTGAGTATCATTTTAAGTTGGTGCATAATAATAGGCTATTATTACTTTCTCTGTACGATCCAGAATCAAATTGTTTTGTGCTTTTTAACGTAACAATCCTATTGCGCAACAATCTCCTGATCGACGACGTGTGATTAACGACAAAGTTTCAAGTTGATGTACAAGCGGAACCCCGACAATCCAACCACGGCTGAATGGTACTGGAATGGTCGTGTAAGAGGCCGCGTTAGTGGGTTCAATCACGCTTGGTTTTCACGTATTATCACGGTCATTTCGTTTCTGTTGAACACGTAACAGCGGTAAGATCAAATATACAACACAGGTTTTATTTCACACAAATTGCTGAAGTCACAATCTCTGTATTTCGGTCTCTGTAGGAAAACGTGTTGCTCAGCAATCGCTACTGAAAACCTGCCAGTTTTCTTGCTTAATAATATCGATAGACTTCCTGTGGTTGTGTGGCGCATGGTTCAGTTTGCAGTTTCATAACAGCTAGACCAGTGGTTCTTAACCTTTTTTCTACCACGTCTCCCTTAAGTAAATGTTCTTTGTTTTCAAGCCCTCCTGACTTTAAATAGGTAAATTGGGCAGAGCACTTTTCCGTTCAAAAACTTTCCATGTTGTAGAGCACGAAAGAGTTCGCGCCCTCCTGGAAATTTATTGACGCCCCCCTAGGGAAGCGTGCCCCCCGGTTAAGAACCACTGAGCTAGACTATGGTCGTGGTGTGGATTCCGGGATGGTCGTGTTAGTGAAACAAAAAATAATGCACTGTCAACGGAAAGTGTTCAGGACCGCGCTGAAGTGGTCATGATAGCTGGATGATCGCGTTACCGAGATGGTCGTCAAGCGGGCTTCCACCAGGCCCGTAACCAGGTTAGGACACTAGGGGGAGCGAAGAGTTTTCTGAGGGGCCCCAATTTTTTAAACTATGTCCAATTTTTTAAAACCATGTCCAACACATTTTTCCTGGGGGGCAAAAAAATTTCTAGGGAGGCTTCGCTCCTCCTTTGTCCTCCAATTTACGGGCCTGAGTTCCACTGCATTCAAAAGTAATTTTGCCGCAATATCTTGTAGTGGGTCCCTAATTGTCAGTAAAAGTGGGATGAAGTGAAAAAAGGTAAAGAAGGGCTGTTTTCAGGCAATACAAAGACTTGTCGTTAATATCTTGTACGACATCTTACCAAACTTTAGGTCCTGTTCAGGTATGCTTTGCTTTCTTGTTTAGCTCTGTTAAGCTGTAGCAAAATCAAGTGAAATTTGCCTATTTTACAGCAGTTAGACACAAACCGGGGTCAAATCAAATATACTGATGACCACTCAACAGCAAAGTCTATCTATGAGTGTTGTAATCACGAATGTTTTTCATCGTCTTGAAGTCGTTATTACATCCCCCATTTAAAGAATCACCGTCAAACATGTGGTCTACTTCATAGCTAAAAACAACAAAGCTGAAACCTGCTTGTTCATTAAAAGGCCTGAAAGGCTGAAGAAAACTTCTATTCGGTACTAAACTTCCACTTACCTTCAGAGTCGATGACACAATTTTAATCTTTCTGTACGAACGGAGAATGTTTATGCAGAGAGGTTAACGGCTAGCCACTTGCAACAGGTTAAGAACAGCTGTGCCAAACGAGTTTTGAAATGTGGCTCCTTTGGTATGGTGACTGCGCAACCGCACGGTAAATCCTGCAGACACGCAACCTCCTTTTGATGCATCGGCTGATTTCCGCAACAACGCTCAATCTGTTCTGGTCAAGCTGTTTTGCTCAACAAGTTCAGCAACGCTGCTCAAGGTGTCGTGTGAATACGCACGTCGACCATCAGTCCATGGCAACCACCTAGCGGCTTGGCGTTGGTAATCAAGCTAACATCACGATGTTTACTGCGGGTACAGATGGTTCTATCACACACTAAGCTCGCAAGGTCATTGCCATGCAGACTGATAACGACCGAAAGTGGTCAGCTATTCAGAGCTTTTTATTCGTTTCTCACACTTAATGAATTAATTTTTGGAGCTGCTATTGGTCTTCGAACAATTCGTCGGTTGAAAGCTGTGGGTTTTCTGCAAGCTTTCGTGGAATCACAGGTTCTGCTTTCATGACTTTGCGACGGAAGCTCGCTAGCGTTGAAACTGCTCGTCAATAAATCAGGCCGTTTTGAACGCAATCTTTTATTCCCGAACGTACTTGAAATAAAATTGCCGACGAGCATCATTCAGAATTCACAAACATTTCAGGTTCTGTCTGCTCATCTGTAACTTGGGTTGAAAATGTTTTTTCTGAAATGTTTTTTTTTTCAGGAAACCTAACTTTTTTAATCTAGATTTTTTTCTATTTCAAATTAAAGGAAATACAATCGGCTAGATTGCTATCTGCGCTTTCCTATGTGGAATGCAACAGACGTAATCTACGTGACTGCGTGTCTTCATTTTAAAGACGTTTGAGTAAACGTATTTTGTACATGAACACAACTATTTCTGCAAATATTTCCTGTGGAAAATTTCCGCAGTAGATGCCAGTTTTGCGTGGGAAACTGGCATAGCAACACACAGAAAGCATTTTTTACCTAGATGTTGCTGTCTAGGTGTAAAAGCAGGTTAATTTTTGGGGGTGTGAAGGATTTTTGCCCGAATTTCCCCAAACTTGCCTGAAAATTTGTGGCCACTTTTTGTGCAAATACTTTTTCATTAAGACCTATATCTGGGATAACCTCCAAAAAAATGCCTTCAAGTGATTCTGCCAACGTTGGGCACAATTTTTTCAAATCAAACCACGTTGGACGTCATTTTTTTCAAATCAAACCACGTTCGTATTTTCAGAGAGCTTGCCCAGATTTTCAAGGATTTTGCAAAGGTTTTCACTGATTTTCCCCAGATTTTTAAAGATTTTGCCCGGATTTTTACCAAATCAAAATTTTGGGGGTGCGCTTGCACCCCTTCCACCCCCGCCTCCTACACTGCTGGTCTTTGCAAATGCTAAATGTAGTTGTAAGAATTGCAAATGAACAGGAAACAACCATACAAAAGCTATAGAGAATAAAATTACATTTCAAAAGCATCATTTTTGTTGTCAACAAAATGCAGTGGATTAAGGGCAACACGTTGACTACGAAACACGCGGGTAGTTACGATGCAGCATTCACAAACAAGGGGGGAAGCTGAGCACGCGCAATCATTGTGGTGCCCAGCAGCTGATTTAAAGCACTGCAGAGAAGTCGGGTAAGCACGCCTTGTGTACTTTCGACAACAGGTCTGCTTCAAATAATCGCCCGGTCAAGTGTTGTCCTTCAGTTTGAGGACATTGTGAACATTTGCAAGCGTTGATGTGTTCGTTATTTAAACAGAAAAGTTTTCATTAAAATCAACTGCCTTGATACCAGCCAAAGCTTCAGGCAAGACACAAATTCTCGGAAACTAACTTTCAAGCTGACCTCAAAAGTAAAGTCATGAATTTCTGTACACGCAAAAACTTTGTAGGATCAAAAACGAATTTTTTTATGTAGTAACTAAAGCTTGGTGAAAATTGTTCTCCCTTCTTTAGAGAACTATGAGAAGTTGCTTATCGGTACATATAACGCAATTTTCCCTTTAAGCAAAATTTTTACTTATATTGTGTTTTCTTGGGCAGTGTATTTCTGGACTAATCTTTCTAACTTTTTTTGGTTTCTATAGCCTAGAGCTGAAAGTAGCTTTACGAAACTTGCTCTAAACAGCGCAAGCGTAACGAGCACCCACTTAATTTTCAGGAAATAGCATTGCAAAGGGAATATTTTTAACGCATGTTTCTTTGTGAACCATAAAAACGCAAACGTTAAGGAAATGTCTGAACACCCTTTGATCTTTATGTTAAATTAATTTTACAAAATGCTTTTAATTCACCATTCGTTTGGTCTCCTGCAAGTTTGTCGAACCAGGTTACGTGCAATTAAGCAACATCACCGAAATTTGTAACAAGGTTGTATGTTGTTTCAACTGAACAGCGTTTTCAGTTTAGGCAAGAGCAAGCAGTTCATCAGACATGGATGCATTCATAGCCCAATCTTGAGCGTGCTATGCCATACAAGCAGCCTTCTCTTACATCGCGACTATCGCAGGTTTAACAAGGGTGCCAAAGATCACCTACTACCGGTGGTGATCGGATGTCTGAGAAAAGGTCATCAATTAACAATAGGTGGGTTGTAACAGCGAGACTCACATGCGCCATGACTGTGATATTCAAGCCCTTCAGGGACAATTGCTTACGTAAACCTTGCGTGAGCTGTCAGGCAAGAGACATTTTTCGAATTTTCTTTTGCAGTGTTCTGTGCAAATACATCGATCTCAACAGGATAAATGCAGACGCTATTACAATTTGTTGTCGATATCAAAAAGAAACACGTAGATCACATTTTAGCGCCAGAGCAGATAAACAATTACAAGATAAAAGGTTGGGCATTAATGGCAAGTTTGATAAAAATTTTCCCAAAAGTTTAAGTTATTCCTATTTTTTTAATTTCCAAATACCGATGGTTAAAGAAAAGTAAAACCAGTATATTCTTGTTAAAAGATAAAAACAGTGCTTAATGCATTTCCATTGCATAAATACCGGCAAAGAAAACGAAATTTTGAAATTGTGTTACTTTGAGTTTTATATTTACGCATTCCCACAAAGGCAGCAGTAATGTGTTCATAACTTTGCTCATGAAACGCTATCTTCTAAGCTGTAAAACATTAAAAGTAGTGCTTAAAATCCGAAAATTATACGGGGCTTCTGAGGCATTGTAAAGATTTTCATTTTACAACCGGGCACAAAAGTCGCCACGGAGGGTTGGGCAGATCTGCAAGGCTTTGGCATATAAACATTTCATTTTTTTCAGTTGTTTTGAGCACATTGTTTGTGTGGCAGGAACTAAGAAACGCCCTTTTTCCCAAAATGTACATTTGCAAATTAGAGTTTTGAAGATGTTGTTCGCATCAGCTGCTCGAAAGCAGCAGTTTTTTTTAGTAATAAGTGTAGATCAACCGTGAAAGAAAAGCAATACGAGATCGTGCAGTAAAAAATATTGTCAAACATGGTATCGGGTAGAACTGGAATCCTAAATGGGATGAACAGACATGTTCATTACAACAAAATGGGAGGGTCTTGGAAAGTCTAAAATGTCTGCAGCGCCGGCCGATGGCATTTAAACCTCTTCAAAGATAAATTTTTGCAAAAAATGTAGACTTCTAAGGCATTATTCACTCTCTTTGATCAAGCTTTGGTCAACAAAAACGATTGTTGATTCTTATTATTTCTAAGGTAAGTAGCACAACAGTTGAGACCAACAGAGATATTGTATCAAACGTTCTTTGGCAACATTTATTTTACCTCGAAATGTGATATAGCAGGTCAGCGTGCATTCAAAAGTGTTTCCGTTACAGATGCTTTACGTACCATTGCAATAACGCTTTCTTAGAGATAAAGAACTTTTCTGAAGCACGCAAATTCGTTGGCCATTCCAGCCTGTAAATCCTAAACTATCTATAATCTATTTGCCTCGTCGAAGTAGTTTAAACCATTTTGTTTGAATTCCGCTGTCTGCTCAATTGCCCCTGTTCAGATATCAATTCTATACTTTCGCCGTTGGTATCGTTGCAGAAGTCGCCAATTTTTTTCCAGTATCACCCAGACTTACTGAAACGTTTCAGGCGCACAGGCGGGATTTTCAACAACTCAGCAATTATTATGAAGCTTCTCTGACCCAAAATTTTGTTATTTTCAGGATTTTTTGTAATTTTCAGGTACACAAGGTAACTTCAAGCCAAGATGACCAAATGCTCTAGTAGGACAATCCGTGGTAATCAGCGGCAAAATTGTTGATCACGAACAAGTTAAAACAAAGTAATTTGATGTATGTAGTGGCAGCAATGCCTGTTCTGAGTTAACGTACGCGTTATACTTTTAAGGCAGAGCAGGGTTTGTTTTGACAGATTAATCTGCTACTGATTTTGATGTCGCGCATGCTGCACTCGGCAAACTACTTGGACACCCAACGCTTGCAGACAATCATCTTTTCCGCAACGACAACGTTTATACAACAAAATCCACATTGCATGTAAACGCTTACCTCTCAGCAGTCTTTGCAGAAGACTCGAAATTTGTGGATGCAAACAGGTGCTCCGCAGGTTCAGCTCATAAACCTCGTCCCCTTTCCTTGCGATGGGCAGCTGATTTCGCAGCGTTTTCTGGTTGGCAACAGTTGAATGATTTCTACCGGTGTCGCTGACATCGATCCAAGAAAGGTGTTGTTGATAGTCAATTGCAGCGCATGAGGCAAACTCTGAATGGAATGCCGCCTTTGCACAAAGCCTTGATATTCAATGCGCTTCAAAGTGTTTTGCGGTTGGTGCTTGCTGTAAAGAATTTTGGCATTGACAACGGCTGCATTCATCATCCCATAAAACACGGTTAAAGGCCGTCTTTTGGTCATGCCGCTGCATGATTGAAAAGAGTGCACCTGATCAAACGGGTCCACTCCATCTTTTGCGGAATTGTAGAACATAACAGGGTTGCCAGATGAAAATTTCAATAAAAAGCCAAACAGTTTTAAAAAAAGGCCGGAAAAAAGCCAAACGTTTTTGTAGTGTTGCTAGTCATTTGTCGCAAAAGCATCTCAATTACAAGAATATTACTGGAAATTTTCTTCGAAACTGAGATTAAGTCTTGATTATTAGCTTTGTACTGGAATCACTCCTGGTGCTTTTCTGACTTTTTATGGTTTGTGAGATTGTGCACTTTGGGAACAATGGTGCCGCAGTTTGCATACTAATACATCGGAAGCTTTCTGCGCCCATATCGAAAGTCATCACTCAAAAAGTGATCATTTCATCACTGCTGCTGTAGTTACGACGAGAATTCATCACTACTCCTGTAGTTACAACGAGAATCATAAGAGCTCTTCCACTTTCTCGAAATCTTTGTCGCATGTCTATCGCAGGGACGCAAACCTGTCTGCAAGCGTTGAGCCTGCTTAGCGGGTACACGGGTACTGTGCACACCACACAGTGCACGCATTTCAAGTGATTACGCAAAAAATTAAAAACTTAATGTCGAATCTTGCATCCCTCAAATCTTTCCAACATCATAACGAGGACGTCAGTTTAATATAGCATTTATCTAAAAAATTTTTCAAAAGTGTTGCCGAAAAAATGGAATAATAAATATTTGTCTACAGTGGAATTTTTTGCAGCGTAAAAAAGCCTAAAAGGAGCCAAACGGCCAAATTATATTTTTAAATCAACCACTTCGAGACGAGGCCAGAAAAAGTCAAAAGGCCAAATAAAATTTTTGAGGCCAACCAACCTGAAATAAGGCCAAGTTTCTAAAATTTGGCTTGAAAAAGGCCAACATGCAAGGCCGGCGCTACCATTAGGCGAACTAGGCGGCTGCCTAGGGCGCTGGGCCTAAGTGGGCGAAAAAAATACAATTGTGTGGTTCAGGAAGTGACGAACGTACACCAAAAAAGATATGAACTTGGTGAAAGTGAATGAAACACACGATCATGCAATTTATGAGAAGATAAAGGTACTGCACTGTTTCAGGTTTGCTGCAGAAGCGTTAATATTTTTCCTATTTATTTCAATTTCACATATCCTAGGCAAGCTATGTCGCAATTTGGTAAAAATTTTATTCATGTAATAAACTTTTCTAATGTACAAAATGTATTAGAAAAGTTTATTACATGAAATTCCTTCGTATTTCCGTAATGTATGTGATGAGCAAAGTAAGGATCTTTGTATAGGAGGGATGGGCGCTGGAAAGGATCTTGCCTAGGGTGCTCACAAGTCTATCAATGGTCTCCTGTCAGGACCAGCAAAGCATGCCCTCCAGGCCATACTTTATCAAGCTCACTGCAAAATTTTAAGGGTACCACCTCTGTTCTTTTCATTTTTTGATTCCTGTTTTTTTTCCTGGCTGCGCCGCTTTTACCCAAGCAGGTTCATGTTGAAGCCTTCCCCAAATCATGTTTCAGTCATCAAGTGTAGTCAGATTAGGAAACGCTGCCGAAACGCCAGCATTATTGGCGTTAGTAGCCTAGTTCGTAGCTTCTCAAACTTTGTCGTTCTGCGACTCATTTTAAACAAGTTTTTTATGCGACCCCTCAGACCCGCAACTAGGGAGAGGCAGGGGAGAAACCCCCCTGAAAAAATTTTCTCCCCCAGGAAAAGTGTGTTGGACATAGTTTATAATTATTGGATATAGTTTAAAAAATTTGGTTCCCTCTCAAAAAACTCTTCACACCCCTAGTGTCTCAAGCTGGTTACGGGCCTGGGCCCCCTTGATGGCTAGCCCACGTTGTTGATGATACGTGTAAACGTCCCATTACAAAGCTCAAGAGGCATGTTTGTCTATGGCGAAATCGTACAAATGCACACAATCCTCGAAAGTAACTGCTCAGTAATAAAACTACCACGTAATGGAAATTTTAAGGCGAAAAAATTTAACAATTTCAATTCAGTTTATAGAGGTTATCAAGCGCAACTAAAGGAATGGAAGCACTTGATGACTTTTACACAGATCATCCATTCGTAGTTGGATACATGATAACACAGGACGAAGGACATCCTCAACATTTTTGGAAAAGGATCGGGTTTTGGAATTGATGATTATAAATTTTGAAAATGCAGCTTCAACAAATATGTTGTACGAAATGCAAAGATTTTATGAACGGTTAAATTAGAAATGATGGGGCATTCATTTCTTGTTCTTATCCAAAAATGTCATAAACTCTGTTTTGAAAATTCCAGTTGCAAACGTTTGTCGTTTAATAACTCCACAAACTTATCCTGGGCATGGCAGGTGTGTGGCCTCCTTAAATTTCAATTGTGTATGGTTTGTGGATCCAACGTTTCCTGAATCAAAGTCCAAAGTACTTCTGAAACTGTGCATTAAGTTTTAACTTTAGTCTAAAACTACTTAGTGTACTCTCAAAGCAGTTAGCCTAGCCCCTAAACTAGACCTAGATTTCTAAACACAGCATGCGTTCGTGTTGGAATAAATGCAAAAAGTCAATATTGGTCAGTACATCAGGGGTGTAACGATGGGGGAAAGAGGGGCACAATTCCCCGGGCGCCGAATCGTTAAGGGGGCGCCGAATCATTAAGGGGGCGCAGAATCACTGCGGGCGGCGCCGAGAAGTCCCAACAATGTCACAAGTATTTTCTGCAATACAGTACATTTGCTTCCGAAACACCTCAGATTTGAACATGGGGGCGCCAAACTTGCTTCTTGCCCCAGGCGCCATCTAACCTCGTTACGCCCCTGCAGTACATTAAAACAGTCATGACGTGGCAACGCATAACTTGTTGTGCTTGGGTGATTCTTATTATTTGATAACTCAGGCAGACATCCTATAAAACAACTGGCATCATGAAGCACGGTATTGCCCCTAAACATGCAGTAGAAATAGATTCACTGAAGGCCTACTTTTAATTTTCTTGTAAAGCTTACAAAAATTTTTATATCCGAGTTGTGAAGCCAATTTGGGGTCGTGGCCCATAGTTTGAGAAGCCCTGGCCTAAGTAACCAGTAAGATTTAGATTATAGGACGTCTCATGTAACAAAGTGACAAAGAGATATCAGCTGGTATGCAACAACCAACATTGGTGACCTTCGCGAATGTCAGAGCTTTGTTGTGCATGGAGAACATCGTCGATTGTTACGACACCAGACTGTAAAATAGTTGTTGAGGCCTACGCTAGAATTTTTGTTTATGTGAATGTTGTGACGCCTGTTACTTGTGTAGATTTTGATGAATTTGGTGTTAAAATAAACTCGGCATGCATCGAACAAATTAGTTTGCTGTAAAAAAATCGTCCTTAAAATGGCCTTTTGGGCGGAGGGGTGGTGGAATGAACCTTGCCTTGGACGCACCGGCAAATTTAAGATGTACAAAGATCAAAGAGAATGTGTTTGTTTACGTTTAAACAGATCGTGCCACGGTTGATTGAGCAGGATGACGTCATAAGCTACGAGGGGCGCTGAAAATGGATCTTACCTAGGGCGNTGGAATGGTTTGCGCCGGCCCTGCCAACATGGCAACCCTGGGACATAGTAATTACAGGGTTGGCAAAAAAAGAGATCAGTGGCTGATCATGCATGGAGTACACAAGATAGACTAGTTTTTTTCAGGGTGTTGCTTGTTGCACTTGAAGAAATTATCAGTGCCATGCCTGCGCTACACCAAAAAGCACTATAACTCAAGAAAGTATATGGCCTGGAATATCCCGTTGCTTTTATGTAAAGTTCCCACGCATGTAAGGCAGTAAGTTTCTCGCAAACTTTTTCATCAGTTTAACTACCAACATTACAAGTTGAACAGGAGTCTTGCGCGCCAAATCGGCTGTCTCTTTAGCGCCTGTGCTCATCAGGGTTTAAACACATTTGGCCTTATTTAAAGTCGTTTGGCATGAGAAAATGTTTGGTATGTGCGTCATAGTTTGGCATGTTTTTGGCCTTTTCTAATGATGTTGGCAGAAAAAAAGCGTTGTTTGGCATTTTTTAAAACCTGTCAGTTTTGAGCTTAAACTTTTAGATTTTTTTCAGCCTGTTTGCCATATGGCATATTTCGCCTAGTTATTGGGTGTGTTTGGTCCATGTGAACCTGAAATACCAGATGTTGTTTCTGCGGTTCTCTGTGACTGCTTTTTGTAATAAATATTTTGTGGAATTGAGACATATCTAACATACTAAAGACTTGTGTACCACTCCAGATTCAAAGTAATCAAAAACCATAGCATGTTGGGTGTTTGTACTTTCACTACTTGTATTTTGTTGTTTCTAATATTTATAGGTGTTGTTACTAAGCATTTTCTGCAGGAAGATGTGACACTTTTGCAAATAAACTATTTATTTATTTATAGGCAATAATTCCCTGCTTGATTCCATGGCAACATTGCATTTTTGCTATTACTCATTCGGGTAATTCAAAACCGACAGCCATCAGCCTGTTTCGGTATGTTTTGCATTTTTTGAAGCTATTTGGCATATTTCCATCAGCAATTTGGCATTTTGGTCCATCTGAACCTAGCAACCCTTGTGTGCATGTGTCGTAATTTACCCGCTGCCTGAGTGGCTTGTCTTTGCTTGCTCGTGCAACTACTGTAAATGTGAAAATTTCGTTTTGCCCAAAATGAGTCTCAGTAACCTGACACACAGCTCTTGTCACACAATAGGTAACTGCATAGCAAACCGCCCCCAAAGTTAGCCTCGCTACAAAGAATCAGTTTATACCATTCACGCCACGCCTCACCGCAGCCAATATTCACGCAACACAGTTGCAGTTCCACATAAACTTGTTGTGCACACGTGAAGAACGAATCAGACGAAAACGCAAACAGTAAAACCGCTTTGGTTTTTCCGGCAGATCACGACAAATCTTTCTCAAGTTCCACGTTCAAGTAACTTCTCACCATGCAGCTGGTAAAAAGGTTCAGACCAAGAACAGGGTTGCCAACCTGTCGTCACCAAAAAGCAGATAGCAGTCATGAAACATCTGTAGGGTTACCGTATCTGAAGATGCAAAATTGCTGAAAGTCTCAATATCTAAACAAGCGTTATACGGCATTTTTCAGAATGTTCTTACAACTAACAGTCTACAGCAAAACTGCTAATTCAAGCAAAATTCTTTTAGACGCCGGAAGTGTTGTGGACCCCACGGGGCAAGGATCCACACACATTTTGGGGATGTAACTGTTCCTTTTGAAGTTTAAATTATGTTCCTGTTTTGCTGTTGAC
>JGI24158J21664_10010535_pt1 | contig 12331 bp, 4 predicted proteins | sample Ectturendosymbi3_FD_21664 | JGI IMG/M metagenome (IMG submission 21664) | reverse complement strand
TAAAGGTAGAATTTTTGGATGAAATTAATTGACTTTTTGCGGCCCGCCAGCAATAGTGCACAATATTAATGTGGCCCGTGTGATATTAAACAGGTTCCCCACCCCTGTTGCAAGAGGACAGAAAATCGAAGCATGTTGTTTCAGACTTAGATCTACGTAACGATGAGAATAGACCTGGTTAACCAGAAGTGCAGTGGCAGCAGAACGTCAAGAAGTATCATTGAAAAACACGATAGATGAGATGGCTGACGCTATCACTGCAGGCAACGATATCGGTCTCTGGTCAGCCACTATACCGGAAGAAATGCAGCAATATTGGTTGAAAAATGAAACAGGTTCTCTTTGACATTGTGATGAAAAGCTACTTTTAAGCCATGATGTTCCTCAACAGAAAAGAAAGAAACTCGTCAATGGAAATGCACCACAAGTTTTATTCCTCACCAGAACCACAACGGCGAAGTAGTTGATAGAAGCTGGCTTTGTTTATTCCTTCACAAACTTGCATTTATTGTTTTACTTGTAAACTGATGTGCGCGGATACGGCAAAATGTGCGCATTTCCTTATAAGAAAAGGAATTTTCGACTGAAAGCACGCTCTTGACCGCCTGAGCAGCCACGAGCAATCAATGGAACATATACTGTAGATGCCACGATTACGTATAGTCTCAGATGTAACTAATCACTATGAAGAATTGATGCACAGCTAGCCATGCAGATCAATCAATGCGAACAATATTTGAAATAGCTTTTGCCTGCAACGTTTGGTTTCTGTCGTAAAATTTATTGCTGACAGAGGAGTGGCGTTTAGAGATGATGAAAACGTTGCATCGTCCAGAAAGTTTTTTCAAAAAATTTTCAAAACTTTTTTTAAACAAAAATTCAAAAAAAGATGCGATGCTTCTGGTGACCGATTTTGCAAGAGTTTCACAAATCGCTAATCATTGTCACATATTATTTGCATCATAAAGTTTTGTTACACTTGAGTTAAAAAATGTGACGTCACAATATTAAAGTTTTGTTACACTTGAGTTAACAAATGGGACGTCACAAGATAATGTCTTTGTGTGAACGTCATAAAAATTAACGATCCATGGAAATACTAGTGACTTCATCAATCATCCCCCACCTAAAGATTCTGTATCCGCACATGGAGCCTCCCACCACGCATGGGCCCCAGGCCCCCCACCATCTAAATCCGGCGCTGCACAACACGATGGTCAGACATTGTGACAGAACAAGAACGCTTGATTGCCATAACTATGAGATCTCGTCCTTCTCACGATGAGAAAGGCGAAGTCAGTCTGTGCTGCAGCGATTCAGGCAAGAGGATATTAGTCAGAATCTGGTTGAGACGAGTTTAAGACCGTGGCTGTAAGAATCTGACTGATACAATAACTGCTGCTAAAGATTACTTAAAGTGCTGCGGCCAGAGGCGAATTTTCATTTCCGGGGCCCTAGGCTATTTTAAATTGGAGACCCTTCTGGAAGGCAGAGGTGGCTGCAGTCACATTTTCAGTCTCCGAATCCGCTCCTGTTCCAACATTTTTTAATCGGGATCCGGGTCCAAAAAATTTTTAAATTTTCAAATCCGACTCCTGTTCAGACTCCGACCACCATCGAAGCAACCGAAATTCAGCTGGGCCTATGTTTTCGCTTAAGAAATGTCATATATGAAAACAGTGGTGTGTTTAAGAGGAGGCGAGCGAGGCACTTGCCTCAGGCCCCCCCTTTGAGGAGTTATGCGCACAAATGTTCCTTATTTTTGGTGAAAAACTTCTTATGCACTCATAATGTGCTACAAAGCAGATTATAAGTAAGTACTCTGCTTTCAATGGGCCCACTGCAGAAACTGTAGTTTGCAGGTAGTTTGCTTTCAAAGGGGCCCCTCACAGCCACTAAAATTGTAAGTATTCTGCTTTTAAACTTCATTGAAGAGGCTCCTAAAAGAAACTGTAGTGTTAAGTACTCTGCTTTCAAAAGGGCCCCCAACAGCAACTGTAATGTGTAATAAGCACCTTGCTTTCAAAGGGGGCCCCCCAACAGCAATTGTAATGTAAAATTCCATGCTTTCAAAGAGGCTGCCAACAGCAATTGTAATGAGTAAGTACGTTGGCTTCAAAGGGGCCCCCAACGGCAATTGTAATATGTAAGTATGTTGCTTTCAAAGGGCCTCCAACAGCAACTGTAATGTGTAAGTACCTTACTTTCAAAGGGACCCTATACTATCATCTCCAATGTGCAAATAAAGAAAAGTTTCAAATCAACTTCTATACCCAAAAACATTGTGGGTTAAAATTTCTTCCAAAAAGTTCTGAAAAGACCCTATCAAATAAGAGCAAACATTTACACCAAATGATAACTTTTTTACCAAATGATAATTTTTTATACCAAGTGATTATTTTTAGAGATTGAAGTATTTATTTTATTGAGAAATTTATGAAAATGCCACAGTTTAACGGAAAGTATCCAAGTGGAGCAGCAAAAAGAAGGAAAAAGGAAGAAATATTAAATGCTGATTAAAAATGTAAAGGTCTCCTGGACAGATTTGTTGTATCATTTGGTACTGGTGAGCCTACAGAGGAGAGTGCAGCTTCAAGCACCCAAGTTGTTAACAGTAGCTATGTCTGTTTAGTGCATGATCAGATGTGCCATTCACAAAAACTCAAGTTTTGTAAAAATGAAGTTGATAAATACATGCTGCAGAACAGTCATATTTTTATCAAAGGATTTCTTTTTTATGTCTCTGAGTTGAAAAAGCTAGACAAATTTCTCATTTCTTTCGATATTGTACCTTAGTAAACATTTCCATCAGAAAATAAGACAACATGCAATTGTTATAACAGTGACCAGAGCCGGATTAAAGGGTAGGGGGCGTGGGGCAATTTTTACCAGTGGGCCCTTATGACGTAATTCATGATGTCATCGTTTCCAAAAGTTATGGTTTCGCTGATTCGCAAGGTTCCCGTTTGTTTTTTCCGGTAGTCGAGAATGTGCTTACTCATGTTACATACAGTTAGCTGCGAGAAATAAGTACTAGAGTGCATTTTTACTAAGAAAAAATATTTCACAGGCTAGGGAGTGACTCGACAAGAAACAACATTCACCCGAACAACAAGCAGAAACTAGAGATTACAAACACAAACACCGGAAAAATAACGTGTCAATATAGCCAGCCAGGCTGAGTGTGAAATTTGTTTCGAAGCTAATGTCTTGATTTTCACCTTCATTTTCAGGTGCTCAGGTTGACGTCACTGCTGCCTCAACGTTGCTGCTTGAAAGTTTTCCTGGAAAAAGTGATTCAGTCGTAGCGTTTTAGCTAACACTGCCAGAACCTTGCGCTTTTTCTTCTTAGTGAAACATAACTGGAAACATCCGTATATAAAATAGAATATCGCCAGAGTATGCCTTTTGACACAGCTAGAATTTTGTCGTGGGTCCCTAGCTAGTGTCCGAGTAGGTTATCGCAGAATCTAAGTCTGTTTAACCATCTCAATTTTTTATCATGGCATTTCATCATCCGGCTTATTGTTATCATTTAGAATTTATTGTTCGAATCGCACATTACAGAACGTCTTATATTAAACCTTAATATGAAAAGTAAGGTATATACGCAAGTAAATAAATATTTTAACTTTCTGATATTTTAACACAAACCCACTTCTGATATTTTAACATGACATCAGCTGTGATGATCGCAGCTAAATTTCTGATGTTTGATGTTTTGGCGACAAGTATGATGTTGACTTGGTTGTTGTTTTTATTTGACATTTCCTCTCATTTTAGGACGAAAATAAGGTAGATTCATGTTTTTCAAGTTCCTTTCATCAATTTCACACCCTGATGTGTTTGGTTATCGTTTCAGACTAAAGAAGCTCTCTTCGTTGCGTTGAGATTAACATTTTACGCAAGTTATGACTTCTCCATTTAATGACGAGACGATACTTCGCTCTGTTTCGGATTCAACGTGGGTTATTGTGCTTTGTTGGGTATTGGTAATTAGAAGCATTTAGCTTATATGAAACTGTAGCGTAAAAATCTGATATTATGTGATGTTGAAAAAGGCAACAATCTGATGTTAACGAGACTGACCCCAGTGGCAACATTGATTGACACTAAACAGCAGTCAGCAACCATTAGCTTTGGCACGTAAATAGCAACGTTTTCGTGACATTTGTGCAATAGGCGCGATGCACGAGTAGAGAGTCATACCCATGCCAAAAGAACAATTATTGGGAAAAAGTTACCAGGAAAATCAAATATAATGTCATTGAACAAAACCGAAAATAGTTATAGGCTATTCATTAGCGATTACTAAAACTGGCAGACAGTCAAACTTGTAGAGAAATCAGCTTCTGTTGGGGGACCCTGATACTTCACGCACAGAGGAATATAATAAAGAGTTGTTTTCTTGTATCGCTTCTGAATCACAAAGATTTTTCAAACACGAGTATTTTATTTGAAATAAATGAAATTCATCACGGGGTCCCCTTGAAGCGGGGGGCCCGGAGCAATTGCTCCCGTTGCTCCCCCCCTTAATCTGGCCCTGGCAGTGACCACACTACATCTTTTAATTCATTGAAAATTTCCTTCTCAGTTTACGGAGTAATTTTATATTATTGCTGTTGTGCTGCAAAGACTGTTAATAAGCAAGGCTACATTCATGCTTCCTATATGGATGCATAAATGGCATTTTTTGAGTATTATGGGTACTCATTTTTTTCTACAGATATTTCAAGTATTTTAGGTGGTTTGAATTTAGCTCATGCTTGAAGTCACAGGTTATTTGAAGCTTGACTAGTAAGTGGTTAGTTTGAGGTAGACTTGCTAGGTGATGTTAAAGTTTTTTTTGCCAGCTCTTAGCCAATATAACTTGAATCGTTTTTTCTTAGCAAAGATTTAACCATTTGTCTAGGCTACTTGTTAGAAATGTTTGCGATAAGGTATATGATGAATTATTTCCTACTTTTGCACATTTTTCAAACAGTTAGTGTCAATGCAAGATGAGGGCAGCCTTGACTCATCCAACCTCAAAGCTTTCCGAAACAAGTCTTAGGTTGGATGCTTTTGTATGCTATGTTTTTGTAGTTGAAAGGATGAAATTTAAAACAAATTTAGCGTTTCAAATCTTCTTGGTTGTTGTTTATGGTTTCATGGATTCCCATAAAGACATGAATCTGAACAAATTCAGGATACCAACTATCAAGCATTTTAGCAAAGGGGGAAAGTGTGGAACTTTCGAAGGGGTAAACTTTGCAGTTTATTGAATGTGAATGCATCAGAGAAATGGGGCGCGAAAATAAAGAAATGGCGGAGATACCAACTGGCTTTTGCCTAACTTTATGTGTTGCCAGCCTTCTGTTCCCAACTTTCAGCGTTTTCAAAATTGTGTATCATGAACACCCTTTTGCATTTTCTCCTTCTGCTATGTCAGTCATGCTGTAGTCTCAGGAACGTATCTTTCGGTTGCCATATCGTAGGCTTGATCAAGTGCTTATCGCGGTTGGCTGAGTATGATGTGCTTATCGCGGAAAGTGCTTATCGCGGTTGGCTGAGTATGATGACATCATCAGAGGGGCCCCTTTTTAGTCTTGCCTCGGGCCCCCCCAACCTTAAACCCACCACTGATTGTTACGCCTTCCACCTCCGTCGCTGTCCATTCTAGCAGTGAGTTCTCAGGACACACTGCAATTGCGCTCCACGTGGCATGGTCTTTCAAAAAGGTTGCAGTGCCGAACACGTCGCTTTCGCTACAGGCTGCGAGGGTGTATCCCGATCTTGAGATGGGATCTATCTGTGTAGTGGACCTCTTGCAGGAGTATGGCAATCACTGCGTGAACCTGCACGAGGGGACTAAGGACATTAATCTTCGCCTTTGTTAGGCCCTCTACACAGTGTTTTTTAAGGTTTTCCACAGGGTGTCGTGGTGGAGCTACAGGGTGTCAATACCATTTTCCCTTCTATGTCTGATACTTTTAATTGATTTTCACAAAAACGCAACTGTCCGTCCAAATATGCTAAATTATTTGAAAACGGCATTCACTTTTGGCAAACAAAGTAAAGACAATTTCATAAATAGAAAGTTTCAATGCAGGCCTACATACTCATTCATTCACTCATTTTCGTGCCCGTTTTTCCTTTGGGGAGAGTCAGTTGTCCTTAGACAACCTCTGGTCTGCTTTCCCGTGGGTGTAGACTGTAGCCTGAAGGACTTGGTTCGCCATTCTTACATGTGACATTCTGGACACATGGCCGGATTAACATAACTGGGACCTCGCGATTCGGAGAATTGGCTTGACGCCCTAGGCTTTACGGATTTCAGACCTGTACTCTTTGCCACGAAGTGTCACACCGAGAGCTCTCTGCAAATATTCCATATCTGCCGTTTGTTCATTTGACAGTATTCTTTCAGTCGTCACCTAAGATTCATGACCACAGTTGAGGATCGGAACAAAGATCGATTCAAAAATTGAAAGCTTTGCGGTCTTTGAAAGATCCCGTTTCATCACCACGGGGCAATAAAGCTCACGCAGAACTGCGTTTGCTTTACCAATCCGTGTATCAATCTCTTTGTTCCGACTTCAGTCACTCGTGAGTACCACCTCAAGGTCCTTGAACGTCTCCACCTGCTGCAGTGGATTTTCGCTCACGTGTGGAATCCACTGCCTTGAGAGACGCAATAGCTCAATCCTTTTAGTGCTGTTTTTCGTTCCTGCTTGGTCGCACACAACAGAAAACCGATCAAATGCGTGCCAAAGACCCGTTGAGAAGACTCACGCATTCAGTACCAATTCGCCAGCAAAACGCAAACAGTTCATCCTGCAGTTCCCAACAGTGACACCCTCGTCGACGCATCTGTGACTGTCTATCCCAGCCCAGCTATGTCCAACCGCGGCCCGCATGTTGCCTTATCGAAGGTTTTGTGCGGCCCAGTTTAGGTTATCGCTGTAGGGAAGTATCCTACAAACTGACAACCTGTCCTTATTTTGATAATCTTGAATTTGATATTTTTGATGCAGGTGGTCCTCAGTGCCACTTTATCACGTTTGTTACCATTGCGGTTGGGATTCGGACGCTTTCAGTGTTAACTTAAGCAAGATTTAGTATCCTAAGGTCAAAGTAAGCGATTCATTGTTCGGCCCATATTAATACAGCATGTCATTCAATGTGCAGCCCTGGTTAAGATAGTGACCAGAGGCGAGTTTTCATTTTCGGGGTCCTAGGCTATTTCAAATTGGGGCCCTTCTGGAAGGCAGAGGTGGCCGTAGTCACATTTNCAGACTCCGAATCCGCTCCTGTTCCAAAATTTTTGAACCCGGATCCGAAAAATTTTCAAATTTGAGAATCCGACTCCTGTTCAGACTCTGGCTACCATCGATGCAACCGAAATTCAGCAATGTTTTACTTAAGAAATGCCATAGATGAAATTCACACAGACTCCTGCTGCTGAAAATGAAAAATGACTCAGGATACGGGTTTTCACAAATTCTTGACTCCGGTGCCGGTGTCAAGCGAAATTTCTGACCTCTGCGAAATTTCTGACCTGTTGTTGTTTTTCAGTTATTTCGCATCTCAGAACAAAGAAATTAAGTCTGACAATTACTTTTTTGATGTGTGTTGTGTAAATTAAAACACTTTGGTTAAATGTCAGGTACCCATAAAAAGCTATAGCACCGGAAGCACTTTAACCATTGAAAATTTTCGGAATTAGTTGTTGACCTCACTTATTTTTCTTTTTCTCACCCTAACCCAAACCCTAACCCGACACACTTACCTAAACACGAATCCCTAAGCCCAAAAAATCAGTTTTATCAGTGTATTTGGTATGTAGAATATTACTCTGTGCATGTGTACATGGTGTGAAGTCAGAAATTTCGCTTGACACCGGGTCCGAAAGAAAAACACAGGATCCTGCCGGAGTCGACTCCGGCACTCAGGATCAGTAGCCAACTCTGGTGTAGGCCCTTCTGGCAAACTAAAAACTGCGCCATTGTCACTTTAGTGACAATAGCACTATTAGTGACATACATTTTGACTCAGTAAGCCATTTGGGTTGAACATACAGCAGCTGGTCTATCCAATTCATATAGATCAGGGCTCTCCAAAATTTTTGGGAGAGGACCACATTAGCTTTGGCACAACATTTCGAAGGCCGGACATCTTGCATATTGTATTTTTTTCGGGATATGTTACATTCTACCACATCAACACATTTTTCGTAAATATATTATTTTTCTATTACTGGCAAAATGCAGGGGCGCAACGGCACCCGGGGAAAGAAGCAGGTTGGCACCCCCGTGTTCGAAACTGAGTTCTTTCGGAAGCAAATGTACTGTATTGAAGAAAGTACTTGTGACATTGTTGGGACTTTTCGGCGCCCCCCGCAGTGATTTGGCGTCCCCATAGTGACTCGACGCTTGGGGAATTGAGCCCCTCTCGTTACACCCTTGGTAAAATGTGTTTTGCGGCCGGGTGAATTGGCTTCGCAGGTCAGATTTGGCCGGCAGGTCAGATTTGGCCGGCGGGTCATGGTTTGGAGAACCCTGAAGACTATGAAGAGGAGTGGTGACAGCACACACAATTGTCGGAGTCCAACACCAATGCTGAGCGGTTGTGATTTAACTCCGTCGACACGGACACAGTCTTCTGAGCGGAAATACAGTTACCTGATGGCCAGCAGGAGGAACCCGTCAACACTGTACTCCCGCAACACCCCTCAAAGTTTTTCACAAAGAACCCGGCCATATAAATTCCCGAAATCGACAAAACATGTGTATACGTCTTTGTCATGTCCCCAGAATTTCTCGAAAATTTGCTGGAGAGTGGAAATTTGTTCTGTAGTGCCACGGCCGTGAAGAAAATCGCGGTGGGTATCAACCAGCTTTGGTTCCATTATCTTCGCGGCATCTTGGCATACACTCGTCCTTGGGAGGCTAAGCAAAGAGATGCCCTAGTAGTTGGTTCATTCACTCCTGTCTCCCTTTTTGTGTGAAGATGATCAGTTTGCCAATCTTTCGGTGCCATTCAAAAACGCCACTGTGGCAAAGTCAGAGCCCGTAATTGCCTCTTACGTCTCCGGGCTGGCTTCTGGGTGCCTAAAACTGACCCGCAGGGAGCTTTCACCAGTATTCTCTGGCATTCCACCGGTCCACCTGCGTAGGGAATATTTTACTTTCAACCTGGCACTCTGTGCACAGCTGAACATTAACCACCCCCTTCATACCCTTGTCCAGAGTGCACAGTTCCTCGGCACACAGCTCATGCATTCATGACGCCCCTTCCGCCGCCATGCTGCGGCGCTCATGAACTTGCTCATGAACTTCAATCTCCTGGAGTCATGGAGAGCGGCATGGGAAAGTGCTACACCACCGGCCAAGTTTCTGGTCACCCTTGCCGTTTGCCTCTCGTCTGGCTCAGAGCTACCCCGTAGTCTGTGGGCAGCACTGAATAGACTAAGAACTGGAGTCGGCCACTTTGGAACATGTCTGTACCGATGGGGCATGCTTGATACACCCAAATGCATCTGTGGCGCTGAGGAGCAGTCGGCCAATCATATAATCTTCAATTTGTAACATCCTCCGCCCTCCGAACTGCCTGGAAGACCTTGTGGATCTTTTTTGAACCGCCGCTCACACACAAGAAGACCATTTATTTCCCCAGAACGATGGCAAATGCTCATAACTGCAGCTTTAGCTACAGGAAGTCTGTCAACCACTAATTCCTTGACATGAGTTACTCGGAAAGTCACAAAACACTCAATGACGTCTTAAACAGACACTTCATTTTCCTTTCAAATCTAAAAATTCCCACTTGCGCCACTTTCAGCCGATTGAGCTATAGAACTGTTCAAACCCTTTGCAGATTCGCGAAGTCTTCCAGTTTAGATTAAAAAATATAATTTTTTAGCTTTGGATTTGTTTTTTTGTGGGTGACGTCATAATGGAGGCAGGTTTTCGCGCATTTTTGGTTGAGGTAACCTGGCCCTGGACGCCAAACTAACGAGCCATTTTTTTGGCTCGATTTTTTTTGGAAACTAAATTATGATCCAAGTCTTTAGAGCCCTTGTTTGCCTTTCTAGCATATCTAGAGCCAAAATCATGGCTCAAACACAAAAATTGGGATAAAAAAGTTCCGCATGAGGCAACCTTGGCAATTTTGGCTGAAGGTTATAACTCGCCAGCCGATTGAGCAGAAGAGCTGTTCGTGCCCTCTAAAGATGTGGAAATTTTGCTTAGTTTTGGATTTCAGTTTTTTTGCCAATGACGTCATAACAGAAGTATCTTTATGCAATTTGGATGACGTCATCAGGCCCTGGACACCAACGCCAAGAGCCATATTTTCACTCGAACTTTTATTGGAAACTAGGCTATAATACGAATCTTTACAGCCCTTGATCGACTTTCTAGCGCTTCCGGTTCTCAAATTATGGCCCAAAAACGCAAAATAATTAGGGAAATCCCCCGGGCAGCGATTCTCAATTCATTTTGAAGCCCGCACCCCGTCCAGAAGGAAAAATCATTTTTGCAACCCTTGCACCATTTGATGTATTGTTTTTTGTATTATCAGAGAAGTTCGTACCCCAAGAAGTCCCTTCTCGCACCCCAATTGAGAACCGCTGCCCTAGGGAATAATTAATTATTTTACGTTTTTTGGCCATAATTTTGGCACCAGAAACGCTAGAAAGTCAATCAAGGACCCCCACAGGCTCGTATTATAGCTTACTTTCAAATAATATTTTGAGCCACGACATTGGCTCATTGGATCGGCCGATGATGTCTTCCAAAAAAACGCAAAACATATCACAATCATGACATCATCGACCAAAAACCCGGAACCCAAAACTAAGTTATTTTTTCTTGTTCTAAAATGCAATACTTTCCGAGACTTCAGACTCTGAAGTTTAGAGGGTTAGCATAGGCGGTTAAGGGGGTGTTGAGTTCGCATTGCATCCTCAACATGAAACGCATTTTTGATTTATAAAAATGACTCGTTCACGATCGCAAGCAAGAAGCTACACCATTGGATGGATTGAAATCCGAAGAAGCACAGTGAGAACAGTGCAATAATTACGAACATTAAACTACAGGGACATTGTGATCCGCATTTAGTTGTGTTGTTGTGTATTTATATTTTAAGTATTTGCTTCAAGTCACACCTAGGAAGAGAGTAACCTAAAACATTATAAAAAACATCTACACTTATTGTCGACTCGGTTTATAAATGGTATTCCGATTTAAACAGATAAAACACACGCAAGCGGTCAATGCGTGATCCCGCGCGACATCTTGTCACGTGATGGGGAATCCCCGACGTGTTAACAAAACCAGGGCGATGTGAGCCAGATAATCAGTCTTGAGCCACTGCTCGAGCTAACAACAAGTCCAGCCACTGCGGGACTTGAGGCCACTGCCGACTAGGAACCTTAACCCACTGGAAACTTATTAAACAGTCTACCGGCACTCTGTTAGACTGAGACCTATTGAATTTATGGCAGTATGATTTACTCTCTTCTCCCATGAAAGAACTGAATTCGTATTAACCCCTGTTGTTTGCAGTAACGTCTAGTATGCGATTTAATGCATGTCACTGATATAAACCCCTGAGATTTTGAAATATATTTTGAATAGAAATATCGCAGTGCTTAAAGTTACAACAATAAAACCATGAGTGAATACAAATACATTTGATGATAAACTGAGCATAAAGTCGAACGATACCAGGTGGGTCTGAGTTTCTTAATTGTTAATTTGGGCGTGCCTTGGACATTTCCCACCAAATTAGCCAGTGCTCTTGCGGAATTGTCCAAAAAGGCAAATCGGAATGCCACAAATTGGTGCCACTATCGTTCGGGTTTTTCTTTCAATGGGGGAGAGAGTGAAGCCACTCAAAACTTTTCTTGTCTTTACCTAACAGCCTATCACAACTTTTGGAGGCGTAAATTAGCACAGAAGATAGGACGCCTAGACAGAACAGAGTCTTGTATGCTTAAAACAGAAACAGAATAGGTGTGACTTACATTGGAGTACAAAAGTCACTAGAATAGACATATATTAGTGAGGTTTGTAATACTATGGAAACAAGTGGTAAGTTTATGAATTTTTATTTTGTTTTTCAGATTTTTGTAGGTATAAGTAGTAAGTAATAGTAAAAATGTCGATAGATGCACATGACAGGTGTTCTAGAGCAATACAATCTTTACGTTTTAACTGGATTCAAAATCCGGAAACAATGTTAGAGGAAAGGTTACAAACTGTTGGTTTAAGGTCTGAATATCTTAAAAGTGATCCTGAATTGTTTGAGGTATTTCGTAAAAAACTGTATTGCAAGTTGAACA
>JGI24158J21664_10010533_pt1 | contig 12331 bp, 4 predicted proteins | sample Ectturendosymbi3_FD_21664 | JGI IMG/M metagenome (IMG submission 21664) | reverse complement strand
TTTCCAATGAAACTGAAAGATATAAAGAAATTTGAACGACAGAATCCTCAAATTTCTGTGAATGTTTTGGGATATGAAGATAAAAAGATATTTCCTTTATGTATTTCAGAGATGGCTGAAAGAGAACATTATGTAAATCTTTTACTGCTCGAGGATAAACATTTTGTTCTTATCAATGATTTATCAAGGCTTTTGAGTCATCAAATGTCCAATCACAAAGAAAAACGTTTTTTCTGCCTGAGATGTCTTAATTCTTTCACAAGGAAGGACGTTTTGGACAAGCACAAAGAAAGTTGTGAAAAAAATGACTGTGTAAAACTTGGAATGCCTGAAAGGGGTTCGATTCTTGAGTTTAAAAACTTTAAGGATTCAATGTATGTTCCGATTGTGGTTTATACAGATTTTGAATGCCTGACGAAACCAATCGAAAGTTGCGAACCGAATTCCGAACATTCATATACAGAACAGTATCAAAAGCATGAACCCTCTGGATTCTGATTTAATATTGTCTGCGACGGGAAAAAACTAAAACCAGTTTTGTATACTGAAAAATCCATGGATGAAAATATTAGTGAAATATTTTGTAAACATCTAATAAACGAAATTGACAAATTTTGGACATCGGAAGCAAAATATATGATTTTTAAAGAAGAAGATAAAACCAACTTTGAAACATCGACGAATTGCTGGATCTGCCGAAAAGATTTTGAAGAAGGTGAAGTTAGAGTTCGCGATGATTGTCATTTCACCGGAAAATACAGAGGCGCTGCCCATCAAAAATGCAATGCACTTTTTAGAAAGCCTAAATTTGTTCCAATGTTTTTTCATAATTTGAGTGGTTACGATGCTCATTTGTTTGTAAAAAATCTTAACTCAATAGGTGAAGGAAATATTGATTGTATTCCTAATACGAAAGAGAAATACATCAGTTTCTCAAAAAGTATTCAAGATGAAGAAGGAAAATTAAAGAATAAACTTTGTTTTTTAGATAGTTTCAAATTTATGGCGAGCAGTCTGGATAAACTTGAAAATAATCTAAAACCTGAACAATTTGAAAACGTAAAAAAACATTTTGATGTAAACTTTGGTATGTTGTTAAGAAAAGGAGTTTTTCCACATGACTGGTTTAACTCCCTTGAGAAATTAGATGAAACGCAACTCCCACCAAAAGAGGCGTTTCATTCACAATCAAATAATTTCAATATTACTGGAGATGATTTTCAGCATGCCCTTAAGGTGTGGGATAATTTTAAAATCAAAACTTTCCGTGAGTATCATGATCTGTATATGAAATTAGATGTTTTATTATTAACAGACGTCTTTGAAAACTTTCGAAGTGTTTGCTTGAAAAATTTTGGGCTTGATCCTTGTTGGCATTTCACTGCTCCAGTTTTGGCCTGGGATGCATGTTGAAAGAAAACTGATGTAAAGCCTGAATTTATGAATGATGTTGATATGTTGTTAATGTTTGAAAAAGGAATTCGAGGCGGAGTCTCCATGATTCCGAAGCGATATACGAAGGCTAACAACAAGTATATGAAGGTTTTCAATCTGGAAGAAGAATCGAAATTTATCCAGTATCTTGATGCTAACAATCTTTACGGTTGGGCTACGTGACAGTCATTGCCTGTCAGTAATTTCAAGTGGATGGCAGAAAGGCATTTGGAAAACTGGCGAGAAATTTCCTCCCAGGAAGGCTGTTGATGTATCCTTGAGGTTGATCTGGAGTATCCGAAAGAACNTCACAATCTTCACAACGATTATCCTCTCGCACCAGAAAGGATTGTTGTGAATAAAGTTGAAAAACTTATTCCAACTTTACGAAACAAGAGCAAGTATGTTCTCCATCATCGGAATCTCAAACAATATCTTGAGATGGGGTTGAAGATCACGAAAATTCGCCGTGGGATATCATTCGATGAAGATGCATGGTTGAAACCTTACATCGAGTTGAACACATAGCTTCGAACAGAAGCTTACAGTGAGTTTGAGAAAGATTTCTTCAAACTCATGAACAATTCAGTGTTTGGAAAAACAATGGAGAACGTCCGAAACAGGGTGGATATCCGACTCCGAACGGATGATAAATCAGCTGAAAAGCTTGTTTCGAAACCGAATTATGAACGAACGACAATCTTCACTGAAGATCTTGTTGCAGTGCACATGAAAAAAACGGAACTTGTTTTCAACAAGCCAGTTTATCTTGGGATGTCAATCCTCGATATCTCAAAAACTCTGATGTATGATTTTCATTATAACTTCATCAAGAAAAAGTATGGACAAAAAGCAAAATTGCTCATGACTGATACGGATTCTTTGATGTATGAAATACATACAGAAGACTTCTTCGAAGATACCCGAAAACACATCAAAGAAAAGTTTGATACCTCCACCTTTGAGAATTCAAAACTTTCGAGACTTAACAAAAAAGTCCCCGGCATGTTTAAGGATTTAGGCTGGTGGGAAGATCATATCTGAATTTGTCGGACTGCGCGCCAAATCATATGCCTTTGATATGGATGGTGATGAATTCAAAAAATGTAAAGGTGTGAAAAAATATGTTGTAAATAAAGTAATAACATTAAACGATTATAAAAATTGTTTATTTTCAGGAAGACAACAGCTGAGACCTATGAATGTGATTCGGAGTCATCATAACTAAGTCTTTACAGAGCAAGTCAAAAAAATCGCCCTTTCTGCTGATGATGACAAACGAATAATCCTTCCAGATCGACAAAATACATTAGCTCCAGGCTTTCAAGGATGAGGACAGACAGAGAGGCCCAAGGCAACACAGAGGGACCCTGGGAAAGACAAGGTGCCCTGGGGTGGGGAATTCCTATGCAATTTTGGGAAGACAGAGAGACCCCGGGAAAGACAAGGGCCCTGGGGTGGGGAATTCCTATGCAATTTTGGGCATCGTTGAGAACTTGATAAAATAAACAAACAAAGAAAAGAGCCGGACCCCTCAATCCCCAGTTCCCTACTACTTGTATAAGCATCGTTGCAACTGCGCCGAGGGATCTTACCAGCTGCGCGGCTGTGCAGGCGCGCAGCTTAGAGGGAACATTGCTTGCAGATCAGTTTGCTTTGCAAATGTTTTTTATTGCTCTTTTACCCTTAAATTACAAATGGAGGAAAACACAGCATTAGGTATAAAGGATAAGTCATTTGGAACTAGAAGTATTGCGGAAAAGCGAGAACTTTGTACGTAGTCATCTTGCATATTTATCAGTGCATTTATGAATTTGCCGTGTGCTTTATGTCTCTTGTATATTTATAAATTTTATTTTATATGGATTGTATGTGAGAAATGTGATGAGCCCGAGTGACGGTGTTGGCCTGGATTCGCCCTGTTGGGAATGGGAACCCTGTCTTACACTAACAAGTGGCAACTCAAGTCCCATGATAGGAATCGACTAAATAGGTAACTGACAATCATGTTTCCAGACGAAGCTTTTGCAATTACATGTATCATATACATGGAAGCGATATTTCTTGCTGAAGCAACAATTCAAAAACAAAAAATGAATGAAAGGCATATGCTGTGGCATTACTCCCAGTTTAGGTAGCTGTGTGGGCAATCGTCAATCGTCAACACAATCTCATATGCATGACAGATTCTCACTTGGCCTGCTGCCATCAGGCATTGAAAGATAAACTTGTAACAAAAACAGACCAATTTTGCACAGCCCAGCGGCAAATCGAGAACCGTGCTGCGATAGCGAAAGCGATTGCATTTTTGATTACCTGAGTAAGACTGGGCATTTCTCACGAGGGAAAGAAATAATGGAAAATGGTATTATCACGAAAGAATAGCATTTCTGATACTATTCGAAAATAGAGGCTGGGTAAAAATCTGACACTTATCTCCTGCAGTTCAACGAAGTGCAAAGCATTGTGTAGTCTAGATCCTGGGTTCTTGCACTGGGGGGTGAGGGCGTTAAATGTTCGCAAGGGGGAGCAAGTATGGCAGAGGCATATTGTTGTAAAGTGTCAAATGCCTTGTTTAATCGTTCGTAAATGAAACAAAGCAGAAAAGACAAACCTTGAACAAACTGGAATGTGAAGCCGATTGGCTATGTGCGTTGTCTTTAACAAAGCCTCGAATTAAACTACTAGTTTCCAAAAAACGATTGCACCCTTCTCATTATGCAGGATAATGACAGATAAATTGTTGTTTTGCTTTTTGTGTTTGATTTTGAGGTTAGGTGAGGTGCGAGCAGTGTTTTTTAAGGTGTTTTGAGAGACCAAAACGGTCTCTCAAAATTTTCCAACGGTCTTTCAAAATACAGTAGGAACTCACTTTACTACCACCATCAAAGTACACTAAAACCTTGTTTTAAGATCATCTCGGTATTCAGATAAAATAGTCGCAGTCTCTTAAAATGTCTTTTCAGTCAGCAAGGTCAAATCTTAAAAATCCTTGTGTGCGAGTATCAATGACTAACGCCAAAGGGGGCGCGACTGAAAAACCCTAAAAACCTCTGATTTAGAGTATTTTAAAATCTCTGTTTCTACTTCGATATAGGCTCCAAAATGGGATGCATTTGTATCAACGGGGCGACACAGCTGTTTTGAAGGGCAGTTGCTCCTGCCTCGCCTGGATCCGCCATTTTAGAGGAGCATGTACCGTAGGATAATACATCACTACGTGCAATTTAGTCTGATTATACTCACAACCTCCGCTCAATCAAGTCCACGTCTTTACACTTAAACCCTCGTTCCCGTCACTACGCACATGCACCACTTGGAGAAAAACTTTTCTACTTTGACCATGGCATACACAATGCTACGTTTGTCTTCCTCCATCAAATTCAAAATAAACAGCGCATAGACAACAAAAATACAAAATGATAATTTGTTTAGTAAACCGTTGTACTAACTGAACAATGCAGTAACGAAGCAGGCCAAAAAAATAAAAGTTACAAACTTACATTCATGACTTACACATACCCTCTTTTTCTATTACGTTTGCAGCATACCTTACGTTTATAACTCAACGATAACATTCGAGATTGTGCTAATGTGACATGAACCTGATCCATTCCTTAAAATTTATAAAGTCATAATGAACTTCAAAAAAACTTTCATTACAAACAACTGCCCAATAAAGGCCTTGCAGAGTTTTTAGTGTTAGACCAGCGACTGACTAAATCACTAAAACATAGTAAAACCGTTACTACTGTAGATTCGCAAAACTTTCTTTTAACAAACATTGGATATTTAGCTGAAATGAACCAGAGTTTCGGTTCTTTTTTGAAAAATCGGACACCAAAGCCATTATACGTAGTATTTTTCTCCGTTTGACAAAAACAAGAAGACACAAAAACAATATCTTCTTATAGAAAAACATCAAGGTTCTACACTGCAACTACATTGCATCTTACATCTTGCAGAGCGAAATACACGGCAATGCTTCGTGAAAGCAAAGATGCGAAGAGTACAAAAAAGTTGCATCCGACCCGCAATAGTAGTAGAAGCGCCACCAGTTTCAGCGCCAATGTTCAAGAAACCTATCTGTTTACCAATAAGTCAGATTGCTTACTTTGATAAAAAGAAATATTAAGCAGCGGCGGGCATTCTAGATTAGCTAGAATAGTTCTAGAATATTTAAGATCGAATCCAGAAATTCGAGATTATTCTAGAAAAAGTTTTCCAAATTTTTAAAACATGAAATCCTAACTTTTTTATAGTTATGTAACGAAAATACGTCACACTACTTGAGCATGAGATCAACGAAATGACAACTTCTTAGCTTGTTCTTATTGCAATGCAGAATGCTCAATATTGCCGAACTTTTCCTGTCAAACGTGATTGCGAAACAATGAGGAAAAACCGTAGGGCAACACCAGTTAGTAAGCACCCCCACATAACATAAAACGTTGAAAAAGTAGTAAGAGATGCGCTCGGGTGTGTTTTATTTCCATCTCGGTTTGTTGGTGATTCTTATCATTTTGATTCCAACTACTCGATATAAGTTGACATTTTGGATTCGAGTTATTAGGTTTCGTACTCGAAAGATTCTATATTCTAAAATGCCCACCCTAGCACCAAGCACGCACAAATATGTGTAGCAGGTTTACAAAGTTGTAATACATGTCCACAAATTTTCACTAAAGTTGTAAGAAGACAAGGTTAGGAGAGTATTATATGAAAGCTTGGAAATGACGGTTGAAAAACAAAAACATGTGGTTGTCCCTCACTTACTGTTCACGCGAAATTCAGCACAAAGATGACAGGGACATCAAATATATTTCAATGCTCTCGAAGCCATAATGCTTTCGTTAACCCAAATCCATAAACTAAGCTTCGTAGCTGCCCTTGCTTTTCAAACTAAGCTTTGCAACTGCCCTAGCGCACTGGAGCTTGACCGTGCTTGAAATTGCAAAGAAAGAAGATTTTAAAAAACATTAAAGGGTTTATACGGATGAGCACCTGCAGGAAATCACAAATGCTTGCCTGCAGCAAAGTGCGACAACCCCACATAAAAGGGTTAGGTACACGTGTATCGCTTTGGAAATTGGATATTTCACTGAAAATCGCGTTGGCCGCAAAAGAGAGATGTGATGCGAAGACCTCAGGTGCAAGACGGCTTTTGTTTAAAGACGTAAACTTTGAAAAATCATATTTTTTGGAAAATACTACTTGACCCAAACTTTAACTTTGTGAAGGTTTGGGTAGTTATAGTTAACTTTTACCCTTGCACATCTTCTTGACTGATTTTGAATTGAAATTACATATCCGGTGAAAAACAAGAGTTCTGTGCTGTGGCGGCAAAAGGCAATACTGCTTGAAACCAATGAAATGCGTGAGTGAGCAGAATCACAAGTTATGAAAGTGATCACACAAAAATTTAGTTAATGTGATCATGAAATTTACGCTTTCGGACATCTAGGTTCAAGTAATGCAACAAAAAATATACTGGAGATAAAACTTTTGGTGCTTCGCAGTTATTCTATTTTCAGGTTCCTCGCTGTCAGTAGTGATGTGTCTTGATCCAAGTTTACAGAACATTTATGCAAAAACCCTTTTTGCTTGCAGCGACATCACTTATGTTTATCCTACATCACTGCATAAAGTAATCGCACCAGGATGATTGCCAGAGGGGAGAGGCTGGTAGTGCTCCAAACCTTTGCAATTGGTTTACCCCATTCGCATATGTAGTGATGCCCTTTTCATGGCCTTCCGATGATTATGACCCCTGTTTTATATTTGTCTCCCAACAACCAAGCCTTGACGTGCATCTTCGTCAAACTTTCTGTTTGCCTCCAGCAACTCGCCTGCTTCAAAGAATATACCCACTTTTAAAAAACTAGAAACTTTACTATCCTGGTATTTCCCTGGCCTGCTGAAAAAGAGGCTTGCCACTAGGGCAATCGAATCTGGGGCGTTGATCATTGGATAAGCGGTGGCCAGTCAAGAAAACTGGAAAGGATTACATTCAAACGACTGCATCATCAAGAACAGGAAAAAACACCAATCAAAGTAAGCTTGATATGTAACAGCAATAAGAAAAGGTGAGGTAGGTGAGCCACAGGTAGCAATAAAATAAGCATGGTGTTTAGAGGAGGTGAGCAACACCGAGGAAGAGCACTGATTGGAAATTTCTACAGCAGTCAGCACCCTGTGTAACAGGGTCATTTTAAACATGACCATCAAGTTAATTCTTATAATAAATATTGTGAAGCACACTACGTTATACACGTTTAATTTTATTTACAGTAGCTTGGCTCGAACAACATGTCAGTTGTTTTACAGGCTAACTCTGATATTTGAAAAAAATGCCTTTGGATTAGCAGATGAAGTGAAGAAGGTTCTGCTGCTGAGCTGGTAAGTTAGAAAGTAATGTGCCAAATGACAAAATGTTTTGGGTGAGCTTCTAAACAAGTTCCGTGAGTGCTATCTTTGTTTTCATCTGAAGTAACAACATTTATACAGTATGGAAAAGTTTTAGTGGTTCGTAGTTTGTGACACGGCAGATAGATAGGAATTTGTTATCATTTCGGGACATGGCCAATCAAATGTTTAAACATTTTTAACAGCTCCAAGCAATCGAAACTTGTATGCAAACATCGAGTTTGAATAGAGATTTTCACCGAACACACACGCGACGGCCTGTAATTTCTTCCCGCGTACCAGAATTCACTGTGTGATTGGCAGGGTATACGCATATCCGTTTCTTAGCGCTGCTCACAATAAAAACAGCAAGAAGACATCGGTTGCTTTCATGTCTCATCACCTGTTTTGTACAAGATAAATGATACGTTTTGTGCAATGTTTGCGCAACAGGCCATTTGCTCTCCGTTTACCGTCTCATTTACCTCAATGGGATTGATCGTCAATTGTCTGCACAGGGCAGTGCTCGAAGCATCCTGATCAATTACGCGGTGAGAGGCACTGCCGGTAGTTCAGTCACTAACAGCAAAATCTATCAGATCGGTACTGCAAGTCGTAGATCTGCATTTTGGAAACATTGTGTCACACAACCGTCAACAAAAATGAACTAAGTAGTTTAATAAATGTCTTCAACTCTTGCCAAAAATGGTATTTGCAGACACCCCTGCTGTGGATGTTTTAAGGCCGTTTTCTACAACGCAAACACTTGACACCAGTGCACTTGACACCACATTCAAAACTGTCTTAGAAATTAAAAATACATGGATCATCAAAATCAAAGATCGTGGCGGTGACCTAAATTCACTAGCCAAAACATATAAGGCTTTTCGAACCAAGAGTTTATTGAGCCTTTTCTAGGTGAACAAAAGACGGCACAAACCTTCCAATTGTTGCGGCCCTCTGTGAAGGTTGCGTTTGCCATGAATCACTTTCACTTCCCACAATGTTGCAACTATATTTTTGAGGCCCTCTTACGGAAGGCGCGAACCACCAGCGGTAAGAACACTAGCAGTTATGGGCGTAGCAACAAGCAGCAATAGAGATTAGCCGCTCGACCAGGTTCACTCTACCACTGCAATGCAGCGCTACTGTCCTATTTATAGCTCGCTTTCCGCGTCAGTGGGATCGCCATCATGCAATATTGTCGTCCCCCAACCCCCCTTTTGATCACTCAGGTGAAAAACTGCATTGTTGATTGACAACTTGCAGGTAATCGCTACGTTGAGCAAACGACGCGCTCGCTTCGCGTCTGGTAGGTCATAGTTCGGCGTGGTTCGTATCTCGGCCGGATAGAACCAAGACCTTAAAAATTGGAACTAGCTTCTGTCTGGCCAGACGTTCGGCGTAATGGCTGTAGCTGGGAAACTCCAATGCGGATGCAATCTTCGTCGGAGTCCGGTCGTGTTGCTCCTGTCTTCACGTCGGAACAGCTTCGCCGAAGACCATGCGGTCAAGAAATGGGCGATCTCATTAACACCCTAAACCAGGGGTCGGGAACCTATGGCTCGCGAGCCAGATGTGGCCCATTTGGATGATTGCATCTGGCCAAGGCGTAGCCAGGGGGGGCCAAAGGGGCCATGTACCCCCAAATTTTTGGAAAACATAGTCATTTTGTGCTTTGAGAGACGTTTTTCCAAACAAAATAGTGTTATTCGTTTAAAATCAAACATTTTGCCCCCCCAATTTTTTGACCCCCAAATTTTTGGGCTGGTCACTGCATCTGGCTCGCTTGATATTTTCTTAACACGATTGTTATGAATGAAAGTTTTTCTGTAATTTTCCATCTACCAGACTACAAAGCGATCAGCAACACCATGCAGCACCAGAAGTCGCAATAATAGTAAGAAGCATGTTATTAAAGAGAACATTCAGACATTTAACATTGTTTAAAATTGTTGATTTTGCTTATAAAATCACACGTTAGTTAGTACGTTAGTTGCATTAAGTGTTGAAAAATATAATATGGCTCTCACGGAAATACAATTATAAATATGTAGGTTTCGTGGCTCCCTTAGACAAAAAGGTTCCCGACCCCTGCCCTAAACAAATCCCTGCCCGAGCGATCATCGACGGCACTCGAAGGACAATTGCTGTTAACAGTTGTTACACTACTGTGCTCGCAACTGCGTTGTGAAAGAACTTTACGCAGATGTTCTCGTGCCTTCGACGTTCAGATCGTCGCATTCCGACGCCATAGGCCATAATAAAAAAGAGCAAACGAAAATACGCTGCTCTAACTGCTTTTAAGGTTTATAACCATCTTTTGCACCACTCGCAAATAATTATAACATTTAATTCGCAACACAACCGCAAACCGCGCTGTTGCTAAGGTACAAAAATTAAAAAAAAAAGTTATTGATAACTACGACTCAAACGCTTGTGTTACAGCAGTCAACATGGTTGTCTAATAAATTAATGGCAGTTTTGTCCGACCTATACGTAAATACGACAACTGTCATTTCATTGTGAAGTGATACAGTTGGTTGAGCACACGCCACCAAAGCTATGTTGCAGGGTATCAGGACAACTGCCAACCGGAAAAGTGCTAACAACGACAACTGCAGAGCGCAGTTGTGAACGGTTTCTCTGTAGTCAGTACACCGCCAGAAGTTTAGGCTGTTCGGTATGTTTCGCAAATCTAACTACCCTAATTTTTTACAAAACTGTGACAGTTTTTTGCAAGCCAAGAGGGCAATTGTGCGGTTGTTGGCTATTCCAGTCGCCAGTGGTCCTAGAACCGTGATGCAACAATGATGCTGCACCGCTCTGAGCCAATGAAAGTGAGGGTCGAACGGGTAACATTTGATCGAGGTTCCCCACAGACAGCAATGAAAGCGACCTGCCGCTCGAACACCTTCACTCCAGGATTGTTGCCACGACCTCAGCCTTACGTTTGGCGTCATCGCCTCGCCACAGCTGGTACGCTGAGTTTAAATGCCGGTCAGTCATACTGAAGGCTTAAAAACAGACCCGGATTTCCCATACAGGCTTTCAGGGACGCCTGAACAGCGGTAGGGCAGGGCGGCAGTAAACGAGGTGTGGGCAATGCAAATTATAAAAAACAAAAAATTCGTTTATATTTATGTTTTTGTTCAACCACGGTGGTGATCTCAAAATTAATACCAGAAATCATAGAAAACCATTCTGAAGTTTCTGGGTGCGCGAATAGCTGCAATAAATTTGTTTCAATTTGATCTTGATAAACCATGAAATCACCTATGATACGTTTATAAAAAGGCACCTCTGTCCCCGTTGCCCCTTCTATGAAAGGGTAGGGGAGAAATGACCCCGCTTTCCGGCATCCCTGTAGGCTTTCGGTGCTATAGCTTAGAGCGGCGAAATTTCAATCATCAAATACTAGTTCACACGTTTGCGAGAGTGAAACCACTGACCTTGCTACGACTACGAGGTTAAGCCGTCATTACAACAGTCTCTACTTGAAATACAATCAATATATTAATTGGTTGTAATTTATGAAACACTGAGTGATCGTGCTTTTGGCACTCACATGGCACGGAGAAAATCTTCCTCTTGGCTGAAAAGCGGGCAGCAAAAATCTATGGGCGGCCAGCACTAAAAATCATGCACGAAACACGGTACTTGTGGCCATGGGCGCAATTTGGTGGGGTACAGGGGGACGTGTCCCCCCACTTTTTCAGACGGGGGGGGACATAATATGCCATGTCCCCCACTTTTCTCTCTTTAGGTTTTGTATTCGGAGAAGTTTCAAAAATAAAAGTGATGTTTGTCACGTTTTCATGTAAAGAGCTTTCAAATGTTAGACGGTAGGCCGAAACAGAGTTTGGTGTGGTATCACTGATTCTGTTAGTTTATAAAGTTTAGCTTCGATAAAATAATTTCTATCATTTTTCAAATTACTAGAGACCATGAAGATCGTTAACTACTGCTGTCCGACATTTTACCCTGTGTAGTATACTGCTGGAAAGGTTATTTTCTTGTAACAGTGACAGTATCACAGCAGCACATGTGAGACACCACAGCACAGCCATGATTTGTTCTGTGCAGAAATGTAAGTGACTTTGCTGTAACGTTGGTTGCCACATATTCAGAAACAGAGAGCGTATAATTTAATGATGCTAGTGTATATAATGTTAGAAAGTTAGGTTTTCAAGTAAATCTCTGCGAAGCTTTTGCCGAAGACAAAAAGCAGCACTATCGTGGAGATTTAGTTTAGGGATGGGCACTTTTGCAAAAGACTGTCTTCAACCATTAGTGAACAAGATTTCAATAAAAAGATTGGAAAAGTTGCCTACAGTATTTACTTAGCTGTATATTGACCTATAGCCAGGGCCGGATTAAATGAGCGCGAGGCCCCGGGCAAAGTTGTGACCGCGAGGCCCCCTAAACGCTTAGCGCAACTGAGTAGCGTTTCACATGCTCTCGTTTCAACTTTGCAAAAGCACCGGTCAAA
>JGI24158J21664_10010532_pt1 | contig 12331 bp, 8 predicted proteins | sample Ectturendosymbi3_FD_21664 | JGI IMG/M metagenome (IMG submission 21664) | reverse complement strand
TCAAGTAATTGAAATCTAGTCACCAGTTATCGAAGTATGACTGGATAAACTTCTCAAGCAAACAAAGAAGTTTTTACTTTACAAAATCATCCCGCGGACCGGATTTAAACTGGCAACGGGCCAGTTTTGGCCCGCGGGCCGTATGTTTGACATCCCTGCTTTACACGAAAAGTAATTTCGTCTTTGGTTCGCAGCCTCCAAACGCCCTTATGTATTTTTTAAATCGGTGCATTTGGAAAGTCATCGCAGAACTACATTATAACAACCGTTATGGCGTCATTCATGCGTATGCCCCATTTGTACAAGCAGGAGCGGAAACGTCCGACACCGGTGCGGAGGCGGTTGAGCCGTACCCGGGCTTTTCTTGGGACGGTCATTCCGGGAGGGTGGGTACCGGTGTCTGGAATTAAAATTCCGAGTCTTGTGGGGTTGTCCGCCCACTCCGCATTCCATTGATGATCCGCCCACTGCGCCGCACGTATGTTGTTGTTGTCAGAAAAACTGATGAGTTGCTGTGCGGCGGGTACAAATGGGTGTCTCGATTTGAGGCGCCGTGCATCTACATTCGATGGACGGGTGAGCGCTGAGTGGAGCAGATGTCCAGGCTCCATGGGTATGTCGGGTCGTCTTCGGTAACATGTCTTCTGCCGCGCCCTGAGAAGGGCGTTGTTTGAGCTATCCCACGCTGAACACATCCAGCGCAAGTGGCAAGGGTGGCTCTCGTGATGACAGATTTGGTAAGCATTTCAGGAAATGCTGCAACAGCGAGGGTCCCGTGAAGGCATCTGTCCTCCTCCCCGTGTGGGAGTGAAGACGTTATGCACAGTGAACCATTTAAACTAGGTGTGAGGTTCCCTGCTGACAGCAACAGCTTGGTTGTGAAAGGAACGCCAAACCTCAGAACTGTGAGGTAGATGCTCAACAGTGCTGAGCCAGCTGGCTTCTGACAATGTTGTTGCACAACCCAGCGAATGTTTTTTTAGTTTGGTTATTAAATACTAAATTTCAAGTATCAAATTTTCTATTTTCACGCCTATAGAAACATGAAAGAAGAAAATATAATGCACCTACAGTTACACAAACTTTTTGTCGCCTAAGAATTTTCAGGCAAATTTAGGGAATTTTGTACAAAAATATCTTTTGCACCCCCAAAAAATTGCCTGCTTCTACATCTACGATACTACTGCATATGTTTGTGGCACTAACAAATACTGATCAGGCCGTATGATCTCTATTGTTGCTTTCTGTTTTCATCACATAACTGGTTAGACTTGACTCACAATTAGGCAAGAATCCTAATTTCAAAAACACTTCGTATCAACGAAAATCTGTTTCTTGCATTATCAGTCAGAATAACAAACCATTACGTGCTTTAGAGGATTTCGATTTAAGGTTACAGAACAGATAGCACGTAAAGGTACACCTTGTGGCCATGTGCGTTGGATGGGGGGATCAGAGTTAGCTTTGGCCCCCTGGATTTTACAATTCCTAATTTTCTTATCAACGTTTTAGTAGAAAAATGTTTTTCTCTTAGATTGGAGTTGGTAAAAATCGTTGGCCACCCCAGTGAAAAAACATAAAAAACACTACCGGCGTACCCCTGGAAAAATTATTCAGACGCCTACGCTGATGGCATCAAGAAGATACAGAGCTCATCCGACGAGATCACCCTACAGCAAGGGTCTCAAACTCAAATTGCTCCAAGTGCCAAATGAGGACTTCTGAAGTAACCTGAGGGTCGCATTATGACACTGACGCAACAATGGCGGTACCTGAACCTTACTAGAAACAGTTTTTAGGTTGTATTTCCTTCGGAAGATATCATTAGTTACAGGCAAATCATTTCTAGCCGTCACTACGTTTGTTTAAAAGGAACTGTTTACTGGCTAGCCCAGTACTTTTAAACGTAAGTGTTCGTTATTTGAAAATTCGCATAAAGCATCGCGGGCCGAACAAAACGTTCTAACAGGCCCACATATGGCCCGTGGGCTGCGTGTTTGAGACACCTGCTCTATTGANATTGTCATACTTTCAAATAGATGCTATGTTTAGTGCGCATTCNGTTCATGGTGTCACCCGCGCCAGTAGTTCGTATGACGTCGCCACTAACCTTCATAGCTATTTCGAAATACATTTTCGTAATTACACATGCTTACTTCAAAAAGCACCATCAGTATAAAGAACTTGGCGCCGGCAGAAATTTTTCGAGGCGGTGCAACAAGCGACGCCGGAATGGGGGTGCATGACAGGGGCACTGTCGCTGCCCTCTGAAAGGGGAGGCAACTGGGGCACAGGTACCCTTACATAACAGCATCATAGGTAATTTCGTGGTTTATCAAGATCCACTGGAAACAAATTTATTGCAGCTATTCGCGCAGGCAGAAAATTCAGAATGGTTTTCTACAATTTCTCCATCGTTGTTATGTTTTGCTATTGCTTTTGAAGTCAACATTGTTTCTGAACATGTGAATGCGGAAAGAATGACTATTGTGTGTGCGCTTTTACAATGAACTCAAGCAAATAGTTTTGAATTCTTGGTACGTCAAAACATAACAACGATGGAAACAACGTTTGCATTAAAACGTTCCCTATATTTTATACAGCCAGTGATGAAAGTATTAACAGCATGCGACAGTCTTACTATGAGGCCATCGATGTGATCACTGAAAGTTTCAACACCCATTATCAACAGGAACCTATTTCTTTGGTAAGCAGAATAGAAAAACTCTACTAAGGTCACTGTTTGAAACAGGTATTTCAGAAAACAACTTAATAATGACGAACGCTCTGATCGATAAAGACAAACTGAGACTACAATTTGATGAGTTGCCTACAACCCTTGGTTTATACAACAGGCGAAGAAACTAATAACACCAATCTCCCTATTTCAACAATCGCTAAAATTTTCAATTCATTGTCCTCTGCAAAAAAACACTGCTCCGAGGTACATCAGCTTAGCTCATTAAATTGTATTACACTATACCTCATACCCCAGTATGACTGCGCGCAAAAACTGGAGAAAATCAATTAAAATCAGATAATGTTTGCAAGTGTTCAAAAATGTCATATGAATAACACTGACATCAAAGCTGTTGCTAAGGAAATTGCCGAACGAAATGCCAGCAGAACAGCCTATGCTTTGGAAAATACGTATAGGAATTCAACTCGTTTTCATATAACGTGTATTACTAATCGCATGCACGGACGAGGAGTGTCGAATATATCCCATTCTTTTCCCCGATACTGAACTTTCAAACGTATTCTCATTTGTTCCAAACTACTGTTAATTTCTATGGCCCTTTAGTTTTGTTTGCGACAGTGAATGATTTGTGTTTTAGAAATTACTTCTGATCGGATACTCGGCGAAACACTGCATCGCGCATTCTGCCGTAGAACAGTGGTTTAGCAATGTGTTGAAAGCTAGGGTTAGGGTTAATTTCAACGACTGAGAGCTGTGGAAAGCCTCAATATATTCGTCTAGGCTAGTACCTTTGTTTAAAAAAAATTGGGAGGTTTTGGATTTGAGGTTGTTTGGAGGGTGATACATTATGTGGGAGTATAGGTTTAAGCTTGTTTTGGCAAAGGTTACCTGCTCCAACCCCAAGGGTAATTCTTTGTTTTTGTAAATTAAACTAGGCTAAAATCCGCATATTTTGAGACCTTGATTGGCTTTCTAGCAAGTTATGACAAAACATCTTTAATTAATTAATTGAATTCCCTAGGGGATTTAATTTCCTTTGTTTGGTCTTTTAAGGCCATAATATCCTAGCCACAAACGGTAGACGGCCATTCTAGGTCTCAAAAGATGCAGATGTTTGCCAATTTCATAAACAAAAACAAAATATTACCCCTAGGGTTGGAAACATGGGTCAGGTAACCTTGGTCAAACAAGCTTAAACCTATACTTCCACTTAATATGTCACCCTCCAAACATCCTCAAATCCAAAACTTCCCAATTTTTTTAATCGAAGGTACTAGCTTAACCGGATATTTTGAGTCTTTCCACAGCTCTCTAGCTCAATCAGCTGGTAAGGTATGGTTGAAACTGTTGGGAAGCTTCTTGTAAAATCCTTGTGCCAATATTTTGGCTCGCGCCGAACTTAAAGGGTTGACGTACTCCCACAATGCTGCATAGACGTATTCTAACGCATCATGTAGTTTTATATCTCCTACAAAGCGATCAGTCACCCTTTCAATGAAACTTTACTTCTCTTTGCTGATTTTTCACGTTGAGGGTGAACATGAGTGAACTGCAAGCTCATCACTTCATGAAACCAGAACAGTGAGCCAGAACCGTCGCCAGAAAGTCTTCAATAGGGGGCTTTACGTTTGTGCGGGGGGGCTTTACGTTTGTGAAGGGGGGCTTGACATTAAAATTTGACAAAAATCCCACTAATTTATAGCGTTTCGCATTTCAATTTGGTGGGCTTGGAGCTTTGTTTGGGGGGGCTAAGCCTACCAAAGCCCCCCCGTGGCGACGGGACTGCAGTGAGCCTGGCTCTTTTGTAGTGTGAGTGTCATACCAGCATACAAACTGTCTTTGCAGGAATTAAGGCAACCGGAATTAAACTGCTGACCTCAGGTTTCTAGAAAATTTTGGTTCTTAGTCCTAACTTCCAGTGAGGGACAAATACCCGTTTTGCCACCACCCACTGCGGACACCGATGGTCAAGCATTTGTTGCCATTTCACAACGGTTAAATAGCCAATAATCCTTTTTTATTTCTTCCTAATTAGGTTGATCCACTAAAGTTACAGTATTCACGAGATCCTCAAGCAACGTAAGTTCAAATCTACATCATAACTTTCAAGCATTATGGGTGCGATCTGTTTGAAGCCAGGTGGTGAAATAGTACTTCTGCTTGGAAACACGCTTCATAATGAAAAAGACGCAACAATTTTGTTTGTGATGACTGGTATGGTCTTGGTATGTGTGCCTCAGCGATTCAACAGTGATGAGTGAACACTGATATGGATCAGAGATGAGCTATGTTTTACGCTCCAGATCCAAACTTGGATTTTTCAAGCTCATTCTAAGTTCAAACGTAGTCAACAAAATCAGAGTTGCGGAGTCGGCGGTTTTGGGTGGAGACGCATTCCTAGCAACACTAGGAGTCGGAGTCGGATTTTTGCCTGATTCCAACTCCGGAAGTCCAATTGGATCGTTTGTTTGCATCACTTTCCAAAGTTGAGAATTCCTGTTGAAATGGCACATTCTTATGAAACTTTTATTGAAATAGAGAATTCTTGCTGTGTACCACGATTTCCACTGAGTGTTAGTTAATGCTCCGAAATTCTTCACAGCCAAACTTCATTCACTTTATGTTAAGGAGTCGGAGTCGGGAGTTGGAGTCGTACATTTTGGAATGGTCGGAGTGGGGCATTTTACCTCCGACTCCGTAACCCTGGAAAAATTTTTAAATGTAAAGTGCAAGTCCAACTGAAGTTCAAAAAAGTAGCAAAATACAGCATTCAGCACAAATGCCGCATTTTTTTCTTTTAATGCTGTCCTAATCTGGGCCTGATCCTAACTTATTGTTTACAATTTACAGTCCATTACAGTCCAGATCGACCACAACTCCACAAAATCCATTATAGTCTTCGTCTAGTCCAATCTAAGTCTATAGCTCATTTCTGAAATGGATTCTTCCCATACCCGTGACAAAACATGAAATTCACGAGAGGTACGCAATTATTTGACGATGCACAAACCTTTCAACTGAAAAACCACGAACTTACTTGAAACATGAAAGAACTTTAGCACAAAATTTGACCAGTTTCCACGAAATTTCAACACGAAACGTCCTATTTGAAACAAAAACAAAAGGTCAAAAGATTTTTCCACGCTTTCAAAAATTCCGTTAAATGCGTTTTCAACTTTGAACGGATTTGTCCTAGTTTGATCTGGCTTTGCTAATTTGCCCAACAGCAGAAATGTTTTAATTTTATATCAAAATCAGATACCCTCTAACACTCCACCTAGCAAGAAATGATCGACGATTTAAAGATTTCAATAACCGTGAATAAGATAATTTAGGAAAATGCAGCAATAGCTTTTGTTGCATCAATCTAAAATTTTATTCGAAAGACAAATCTTTACCATTTGCTGAAGAGAGAAAAGTCGTTTAAAATGTAGCCTATGTCCAAAACAAGGAGGCCATCGGTCAAAATTTAACTTGTCATTTTTTGCTGCACAATAAACAAAAGTTCTATTTAGCAAAAATATTGCTTGGCAAATATGAGCGCATTCAATAGAAATGATCTGTAGAGTAGAAATCACGAAATGGAAAGTGTTGCGATCGGAAAGCTCGAGCGGCATGTGCGCAAAGCTTCACAATGTGGCAGCAAACAACAATAGAGATCGCACGCCGGAATCACTCTGTTGCTGCTAGTTTCCGTCACATATGCCGTAGCTGCTGTTCTTAGCACACATCTCGTCCGTGTATAGTGTATAGTGCATCACGCATTCAAGGCCGCAATTACCGCCTGCAGATCCAAGTGTTTGGCACTTCCGTTCTCAAATTTCATTTGTATGCGATAACCAACAAGTCACTTTGGGTTTACAGCGAAGATGGATTTCGGGTCGGTTCTTGACAACTAGAAGATAGCTATAAACATTAAACTGGGGTAGGCAGCAGCAAACTGGGGACGACAGCACATGAAGTTGAACAAAATCTCTTTGCAAAACACCAGATAAATGCTGACGCAAACAAAACACTCTGTACATCCACCACGTAAAATCAATCAACACATCATTTGCCAATTGATGGAAATGTTTAATTTTGCTCGTCGTATTTCATCATTATGGTAGTGGATGAACCATAATGATGTCCTTCATGATATTTTGTATTTCGGAACCTATCAAAAGTAGGCCAAATTTCAGTCTGAACCAAGCTAAGAAACCCATGATTTTCTGCTTATTTAAAAATTCGTTGAATTACTGTGCCCACAGCTGACCTTTGTCCACAATCACAGAAAACGTGACCAATGAAAATGAAAGTTAAAATAGTTGGGTTGGCTGGCCTAATTACACAATTACGTAATAGCCGCCATTGCCATAGGCACATATCTGTAAAAAACTTAGCAGCACTTGGCAACTTTACAAATGTATCTATGTTGTTGACATCGAATACATGCACATTACATCACGTAACTTCCAAATAGATTCAACGAAACATGATAATTAATGAAATCAGGGCATGGCACAAAACTGCTCTGAAACAGATGACTGCACCACAAATTTCAACAATTGCCTGCTGCTAAAACTGGCACTGCAGTTGCTCATAACAACAAGGTAAAGAACTGCTGAAATTTTCCCTCAGTTACCTTAGTGATAACATGGCCTATTCATATAATATCAAGAAACGAGTGTAATCTGCAGTAACCAAAAAAGGTTTAATAAGTATCACATCAATTCTACAAAATATCATGTTTTCAGATCTCAAGATGGTACATCTAACTAACAGCTGAGAAACACACTTGAAGTAAGCATACGCTAAGCTGGCCTAGTCAACACTGCCTCCAGTAGCCAACGAGCTTGATCGTACAGCATACGTGCGCTTCTATTGTCGGAAATGAACCTTCGTAACTGGTAGCACTCGCAATGTGAGCTTAAACGACGATACGTCCTTTGCCTTCAACTTTCTTTGGTGCCAAACGAATCAATCTCGCTTGCCTTCTAGTGACGTCGTAACTGACGTGAATGGAGATACCATTCATTATGTAAGTTTTTATACTTCATCCTTTTTCTTAACGCTTTAGGCCGCTGTAATTGTTACTATTATACTCGACAATTGGTTGCTATGTTGTTTGTTCACTGCTTCGGGTGTGCACATCATTTATCGTTTGTGTCATCTTGCCAGTTGTTCGCGCATATTTACTGTTGCGTTCATAGACTTAAAAATGTTGTTTCTGTTTCAATATTTTTGAGCAGTTGCAAGAGCACTAATATATGCGATCTTTAATATATACGGTTTAAATTTCCAAGCCGAATATATAGGTTCAAATTTGCAAACCGAACCGAAGCAAGTTTGTGGCAAGGCTCTCACCACTTCAGGTTAGTTCACATATTTTCAAATGCAGTAACGCAAACATTACGTGCACAATTCTTCCCAGAGCAGCAGTTCCCCAGAGGTACGAGGAGGAAATATAGACGTAACCAGGGGGGCCCAGGGGGCCATGCCCAGTCCCGTCACCACGGGGGCTTTGGGGGGCTTATCCCCCCAAAACAAAACTCCAAGCCCCCCAAATTGAAACACGAAACACGATAAGTCAGTTGAGATTTTGTCAATTTTTAGAGTGTCAAGCCCCTCCGCACAAACCCAAAGCCCCTCCGCATAAACGCAAAGCCCCCCTATTGAAAACTTTCTGGCGACGGTTCTGGCCATGCCATCACCAAATGTTAGAATATCTAGTCACTTTGTGTTTTGAGAGGAGGTATCCCAAACAATATGCTGTTGCTAGCCTAAAATCACACGCCCCCAGAGTTTTTGACCCGGCAAAATTTTGGGCTGGCAACGCCACTGGGAGGAAACCGTCCGCACGCACGCGGTATGCACTCCCAGATGAAGTAAAACGCGTTGAGCCGCGTTGAATCAAGGCCTCCTAGACTTGCCTGAATACATGCGCACAAACAAAAGTAAAAATCAGGAATGAAACAAGTGCTTGCGCTGCATGGGACGCCTTTATCATTTCACAGCATTATCCGACTTCAGCTGCAACCAGGGCTTAAAAGAAGGGGGTACAAGGGGTAAAGCGGCCCGGAAGGGTGAAAGTACGCAAGCCAAGCTTTTCTGTAATTAAGCCCAAAATTCATGATCGCTTTCTCCAATTTCAGCGCTGCTAGCTATGACCAGCGTTTTCCAAGATTTTGACAAATGCAAAATGCTCAAATGGAATTTTTAATGAAAATTTGCCCAAGTCTCAGCTGCGTTAGACAAATTTCGTTTTGTTGTCATCTTCCTTTTCGTTGCAATATTTTGTTATTACAGTAATACGTCATGCACACCAAGTAAAAGTACGATGCAGCGGAGTTTATCAAGAAATGAAAATGCGTCTTTATAAAAGTAAACATCACGCCACCTTACACGTGATCTTTTCGTGTGAATGCAGCTACTTTTTTGGCCTCCATTTGCAGTCAAAAGGATCTAATGGACAGTCAAAAGGATCTAATGTAATCGTCGTGAAAATCTCTTTGCAGTCAAAAGGATCTAATGTCATTTGCAGTCAAAAGGATCTAATGTAATCGTCGTGAAAATCTCACCAGAGTTCATTAGATAAAAAACATTTTGGAAATATTAAGGTTAACCGATTAAGTGACCGTTAGGACCCGTGAAAACCTGAAATTCTGATAGGTGGCGCAACGTTGATCCAAACTGTCATGTAATGAACTGTTGCTGAAATTAACTAATGGTTTAATGAGAGTTGCGAGATGCTTTGTCTTTGAAAAAATTCAATTGAAGGCAAAATTGCGACGCAAGGTCACTATTTGTAATAATTTATTAGACTTTGCCAAAATTTTATTCCTGAAAGTAATGCAAGTAGGCAAACCAATCTGTGCAGCACTAACATTGAGATGCTGTTTCTGATGGCCTGAACTGGTGCGAACAGAGCGAATGCTTGGCGACAACAGCATATTGCGTCTGATGAGCGATCTGTGAAGTAAAAATTCCCGGCGAACCTATATGCATTGCAGGCTTAGCTTAAAGCTTAAAAAACGCATAGCTTAAAAAACGCTTCTTGTGCAACATATTCTCTATTCTGAAACTTTGACTTCGAATAAGGAACTCTCTGCAGTTAGTCGGTCTTCGAATCGCCGTGCTTTTTGTTATGGCATCAGTTGGAATTTTCAACTGTGAAGTTTAAAACAGTAAGTACTGACTTGTGGTAACATTTCGCGAGGCCAAAGACCACTATGCTTTGGGCTGTTTGCACTGTGGTGTTCATTAGCCTATTTGTTGCAGCAAAAGTACAGTTTTATGACTCATATAAGAACAATAAAGCTCGATGCAAGAAATCTTTTTTAGTTGTCAAGATTACTATTTATTTTGTGTGAATAGAAAGCTCCTTAGAACGAAGTTGACAATAAAACAGAAGAACAATCTAACTTTGAAAAGAAATAGTTTTTTCTCATTTATATGTGCAGTCCCTAGCCCCAGGGGTATGCAACAGCAACTAAAGAACATAAGTGTTTTCCTTGAAAATAGTATTATCTAGGACAACCAAAAGTCAATTAAGTCAAAAATGTCTGCCCTTTTCAAAGTTTATGAAACGACCACAAACCAAGTTTCACGCTGATACCATGAGCCACTCCGAAGTTATTAGGTCAAAAAAAGTCAAAATTTATCATTAAGTCAAAGTTTATCGTTTGGTCAAAATTTTTTGTTTCCTGGGTTTTTGTTTCTTTATCAATCTTTTACTGAAGCTACAACAACAGATTTTGATATGCTGTTCTTTTTCCTACTCATGTCGTTGGGTAGCATTTGCCAGCAGGTTTGAAATCAAGCACATAAATTCGATCTTCTGGCGATTATTTTATTATTTTGCCGATGTTTCTCCCACCTATTCAAATAGGCTTCCTCAGGCCAATGTTTTTAACCCCACATAACGTGCAATTTATCAATAACAAGAAACAGTGAGCAGTGCGACGTGCAAAGAATAAAACGGAAAGATGGCCATCATGTTATTGGAAATGGGTGACAGCATGACACAGAAAAAACGTACAAGTTTAAAATGAAAAAAATGGGAGATGACAATGTATAACAACACAATAAATAGAAGCAAGTTTGGTGCTCGCATTTTCGAATCTAAGATCTTTCAGAAGCAAATGTGTCGTATCGAAGAAAGTACTTATGGCATTGTTGGGAGTTTTCGGCGCTCCCATAGTGATCCTGCGACCGGGGAATTGCTCTCCCTTTGCCCCCCGTCGCTACGCCCCTAAAAGTAACCCGAGGGCCGCATTATGACGCTGACGCAGCAATGGCGGTACCTGAACCTTACTAGAAACAGGTTTTACATCTTATTTCCTGTGAAAAGTATCGCGAGTTATCGGCAAGTTTTTCTAGACGTCTCTACGTTCGTTTCAACGGAACTTGTTCACTCGCTGGCCGAGCACTTTATAACACCAGTAATAAACTAAATTACGTAAATGTTAATTATTTGAAAATTCCCAAAAAGCATCGCTGGCCTCAAAAAACGCCGCGATGCGGCCCGCGTGTTTGAGATCCCTGCTTTACAATCATCTCAGTATTCAGATAAAAAAGTTGCGGTCTCGCAAATTGTCTTTGGAGTCGGCAAGGTCAAACCTTAAAAATCCTGACGGGGCCCACAGTATTTTGTAAGTGTGGGATCCTTTTGCCAACGAAAATTCATGTGAACCGCGCGTTTTTGACGCCCTTATCAAAATTCTACAGTAAGAATGGTCACTGTGTTCAGTAACGTGAAGCTAAGCTTTTTCACTAGCACCTCGTTAAGACAGAGAGGGCTTAAGATTTGAAGCTGTTTTCTGTTGTATTTATAAAAGCGTTTCGTATTTGGCAGGTCATTTTTCAATAGGTGCTGCAAATATGGTTCGATATAGTTGATGTTTCAATAGTTATTACTATTTGTCTTCTCAAGATAACGTTTAATTCGTAATTGCTGATGTTGTCTGCTTAGTCAGTCTTTCTATATAGCGTTGTTTATTTTCACTCTCATAAATATCTGGTGAAGCCTGAGATTGGCGCAAACGTTTGAAATTAACACAGTTTTGGCTATGAATGGCTATTTCAGGTGTGCAAAAATAACGGTTCCTTGAAAAGTAACAGAAAATTAATAACAAGTAGCAGAAGTGACGATTTGGTTGAAGAGAAGCAAACAACCTGATGATTTTTTTGTGTTGAAAATTTTATGTTCTTGTGGCATCAATCTCACATATTGGCGTTGTAATTTCTGAGATATAGCGTAACAAATTGAAGGTTGCAAAAAATCTGATAAGGTACAAAGTGGAATAACTTTTGTGGTATGAGACTACTGCAGTACTTGCTTGCTTTGAAAAATTAAAAAGTAGGTTTGAAGTTATGGGGAGATCTACAATCATTTCATATATTTTAGTGTTAATAGAGAAAATCATTTAAAATAATTTTAACCTACTCCGGGATATTCTAAACCTGCTCTAATGTTTGTACTCCTTTTCAATCGGTGCTATATTGAGCGGTTTTCACTGTAACCATTTCCACATGTAAAGTACAGGCCTATAGAAGGGGTGTACAACCTTTTGCTATTGCCGGCCGCATTACTTTTATTTATATGAAGTACGGCCGCCAATGAGTTCGAGTTATATTTACGAGATACTG
>JGI24158J21664_10010531_pt1 | contig 12332 bp, 7 predicted proteins | sample Ectturendosymbi3_FD_21664 | JGI IMG/M metagenome (IMG submission 21664) | reverse complement strand
CTTCTACACAGTCAGTACACATCCGGATGAACTCGTCCTTGAGCCCCCCCCCCTAAAAAAATTCCTGGATCCGCCTATGTAACCCCCCCAGCAAAGTGTTCCGCGCGCAAAAATGATTTATGAACAAACCTCGCTGCAAAACTTAACAACTGTCAAAGCCAAGCATCGCGACACAAGGGTCCAGGACAAGGGCGCGCGGCCGCGAGCCACATGCGGCCCGCAAGGGCATTTTGTGCGGCCCGATGCTTTTTGGGAATTTTTAAATAATTAAAATTTAAGTTACTACCACACTTTACAACTTAGTCTTTTGACGCGGCACACCGAAGCTAATGCTTGAAACGTAACTGAGAGAAACGTCCTATTTGGAAGAGCTAGGCTGAAGTTTACGCTTGTTATATTTACAGCATGAGAGTACACCAAGAACACACTTTACGTTTGGACTTCAAAGAAGCGTGTTTAGTCGTATGCAATACAGGATCAACAAAGTCGTTCTAAGTATTGAAAATTTCGCGGCACCCCGGTGTTTTGGGAAAGCACTGTACCAGCGAACGAACACAATTCCAGAGAAACAGAAAGAAATGCAGCAGGGATAGAGATTGTGCTCATAAGCGTGACCTGTTACCTAATCATTTCCGCGTCGGTCGAGTCGAACCAAGTAGGGGATGAAAGTTCTTTCTGCCAGTGGCGTAGCCATCCCATAAATTTGGGGGAGGGCAGAATGTTTGATTTTAGGCGAATAACACTATTTTGTTTAAAAAAACGCCTCTCAAAGCACAAAATGACTATGTTTTCTAAAAATTTTGGGGGGGAGCATTGCCCCTTTGCCCTCCCTGGCTACGCCTATGTTTCCAGCACAGGGTAGTACATCACCGGTTTGTGTAAAAAAGTTTTTTTCGTTCTAGAGAAGGTTTATTCTCAAGCGCTGTGATAAGCAAAGAAACCGACCCACTAATCAACTGTGATGGCTTGCGATGATAAAAATTGTCTGGAAAGATGTCCGCTACATTTATAACCCCTCACACGCAAGTGTCTGTTTCGCGCGGTCAGATTCGGCTTGCCTTCCACCAGCAATTTTCTGGCGTTTTGAGTTTACAACGAATTCAGGCAAGCCTCGTTGGAGTTGATTTTGATATATATATAAATAGAAACATATTTTTGTTAAGCCGAATGTACGATCATCCATTCCTTGCTTGCCTCTGTAACAGCTTGCTTATTGTGGTTAACTGGTTTTAGTGCTAACAGAAAACACGGCTGTTAACTCGGTAAAAACACGCACACAATACTCTCTCCAAGTGTTTGAGCACTCAAGACAAATTGGCGGAGCAAAGAATGTTGTTTGGCAAGCGCTCACGTACATTTTCATAATATAGCGCGTGACAATAGGAAACGCTACAAATTAAAGCAGCATTGCTATGAAGCTGAGTTAGCTCACAAATGCTGCTACGTAACCATTCGTCAATTTATATACTTCGTTAAGGCAACCGCCCCAAAATAACACAACAGTTTTGTTTGCAAAAGTTGGTTGAGGGTTATGGAAAGCTTGACTGCGCGTCAAGCATTCGTTGAAACTCGTAGAGTTTGAAAGCTCACCATGACCAGGGGCGACTCCAGGTCAATAGCGTCACTCGGGCTCATCACGCACTTTTGCTGACTGAATGAAACCGTTCGAGGCTTATGCCACTGAAATTTCCATTTGCTCTCCTTCTGGCTGGCACTATCATTGCTCTGCGACGTGAGTTACGTAACAATGATTGGATGTTCTCATGAGAACTTGTCCATTGTTACGTGAATTACGTCACAAAGCAATGATAACGCCAGTTAGTCCTCTGCGTGCTAGGCTCATTCACATTAGCTCGAGCTACTGGACAATTTTGTGTTCGTTTGAAATTATTCTCGAATGGGAACTGTCCATTGCATTGGAATTCCAAGTCAATCTTCTATGCAAATCCATTGCTTCAAAAATATTCTATCTGATGTGAATTATATTTAAAAAAAATTCTTGATCGCAGAGGGTAGTTTGGGCTCATCTGTTAGAGCCCGAGCAATGCGCGAGATAATGTATACGAGAAAATGAGACTACGAAAAAAGACAAAAGCAGGAGCAGCTCAGGCTCTGACGGATGAGCCCGAGTAGGCTAAACCTGTGTGTACAGGGCTCGTTCATATCAGCCCGAGTTACAGGACAATTTATCGTTGGTTTGAAATTATTCTCGAATGGGTACTGTCCATTGGATTGGAATTTAAATTCAATGTGCACTGCAAATATATTGCTTCAAAAACATTCAATATGACATATATTTGAAAAAATACTTAATCGCAAAGGGCCGCTCGGGCTCTAATGGTTGAGCCCGAGTAGCATGATGCGTGACAGAACACAGAAAACCTCTCGTACTTCTGCCTACTACGAATGATGTTTTGCGATTCAGGTCACCTGCACAATGAACACAAAGCCAGACATGAAACGAGAACACTGACAAACCCAAGTTAACACTTCACCTTACTCAGTGAAGTAGGTGGTGGCACAAATATACATTGTAAGCAAGCTCACGTTCTACAACATGAATCGTAATCGAAGACTCGAGCTCAGCCCAAGTCGCCACTGACTATGACGCATCTCGCGCACATAAAGTGAACCTCAACGCTCACATATTCGTCTTGGCGCAATCGCTGCTACTTTTCTATTTCATGACGTAACAATGAAAACAATGCCAACTTACCTCGTGAGTGTAAACTCGAACAGGGATGCCGAAAGCTCGGGCAAGACCGAAGTCAGCCAGCTTGATGATGCCGTTTCGGTCGATCAGCAAGTTCTGAGGTTTCATATCGCGATGCAGCACACGTCGCGAGTGACAAAATGTGATGCCTTGCAGTATTTGATATGTATAGCTCTGCGACAAGGACAAAAACAGACATGAAGGCATCTTGTACTTTGTCTGGTAAACCAAAAATGCATTGTACGGCTCAAGGTACATCCTGAGGTCAATCAAAACAAAGTCGCAAGGCCAAAGCTCTAGCAAGCACTTTGTGAAGACAGATTTGTTTTGAAACCGAAGAGCGAGGAGAGGACCAGATATGTTGTAAGAATAAGATGTTGGTGGATAATTAATTTATACTAGCCTACCTGGTATTGACTCCATATCTTTCTTTAATGTTATATTTCTGCGTTGTTAAGGTACCTGTAACTCGCTTGTGACGAAAAAAAGCAATGAGCATTGAATTTCGACCAACGATACCTCAAACAACTCAAATTCATACGGAATTGAAAATCCAGAAGTAACTAAAGATCAGAATTGAAACAAGTGACTGTGAAGCAAAAAGCACACATTCGACAATGGATAACATTGAGCTCTGTCCACAATACATTACCCTGACAAGCTCTTTGTCCATATACTTGTCTTTAGGAATGGTATCCATATACTTCTTGAGATCCATCTGCAAGAACTCGAAAACCAGAAACAGATTGCTCTCCTGCAGCACCACATCTTGCAACCTGTCCAAGGAATTTCATCATGTGTAATTGTCTCGTGTAGCACTACTGATAACACATTTAACGTGCAGTCTTACAATTTCAGATTATCAGAAAAAAGTTACAGCAAGATACAGGTGGGACAAGTCAGGTTTTTTTCAGGCTTAATCATGTTTTCTCAATGGAATTTACCCCCAAAATTTAAGCATTTCTAATGTTGAAAAAACAATAGTATGCAAAACGTTTGACATTTTGTATCCCGTTAGCTTTCTAATAAAGTTTTGAAAATGTTTGACATACGAGACGATGTTCGGATGCTGCAGCTCCTTTAAGATGGATATTTCACGAATTGCAGTGCTTGGAACACCTTCTTCTTCACTTTCCAATCGAATCTTTTTTAATGCCACAACCTGATTTGTTTTTTTGTTGCGCCCTTTGTATACAACACCATAGGTGCCTACAAAATAATGGTGAAGAAAAAACTGTTAGATGCAGCCGTGCTTCTATGAAGTTATGGAATTTTTTAAGCAGCTCAAACGTGTGATGTAACAACAGTTTGTTATTTCATTACTTTCATTTCAGATTACCCAAGAGATCAAATAGCTGTAGTTGAGCCTAGTGAACTAATTCTACAAATGAGCCCATCATAGTTGAGCCTTTAACCTATAAGAAACACAGCAACAAAAGCTACTGACAAAAATACAAGTAAACCAATTAACAAAGACTCTAAACCTGATATATATACAACTGAACTGGAAAAAATGTTCTATCAACTGCTAAGAGTCTCTAGATCATAAGTGTTAAAGCAGGAACAGATTATGGCAATTGAAAAATCCAACGTGGCAAAGAGTTTTTTCAAAAATGTTTAATGGTAACTATTCAGTCCGGCAAAATGAAACCATGGTGGCAATTCAAGGAGTTGCTTACCAGCACCTAAGTCAAGATGCCAATCTTACCTTCACCAATCTTTTCAATCTTTACATAATCCTCATGAAGAGACATTCTGCTTCTTTGAATTGCAAAGAGTTGTTAAAAAACAGATGAATGCAGATTGATCAAGAGATTGAAGCAGCACAGTGCAACAAAAGCCAAAATTATTTATATTTAGCTGTAAAACCCCACACTATACCAGATGTTAACAACTACAGGCACATTGGTAAACTGCAGATCTGCAACTAATCAACAAAATGAGAAAGGATCAAATATAGTTTGAAACTAATTTTAAATTTTCTCCTTCATTTGAAAGTGTTGTGGCACAAACAAGCAATAACAGAGTGATTGCCTTGCATGATCTCTATTGTTGCTTGCTGACACAGTGTGAAGCTTTGCGCACTTGCTGCTCGGGCTTTCCGATTACAACAAAGTGGTGCTGTGACTAGAAGGTTAAGGTCGTGCCAGGTACAACCTTCACAAAAAGAACATGCGATCAGTGCAGTTCGTTGTTAAAAAGATGTTGTTGTAACCTCTCCATTGGTGTTGAATGTGTCATTCACCACGAACGGGATGTGCGTGAAGAACAACATCCATGTGTGGCACGAACAGGCAATAATAGAGTGATTGTGGCGCATGATCTCTATTCTTGCTTGCTGCCACAGCTTGAAGCTTTGCGCACATGCCAATCAGGCTTTCTGATCACAGCAACAGCGAGTAGCTAGCTTCAGAACTTTTCTATATTAGATACTTTTTAAATTTTATGAACATAAAACATAACATAAAAATTATTAAGATTTATTTTAGCTTGCAATAGTAACACCTTTTTGGCCCACTTCATCTAGCCCTAGGCCCAAACTGCTAGAAGGTAGTATTTCGCTCAAGTATTTATTGGAAGCTAGGCTAAAATCTGAGTCTTGATAGTTTGGATGACTTGCTAGGGTTCAGGTTCAAAAGTTATGACCTAAAAACAACAGATAATTAATTAATCCCATAATCACATAATTAATTTGTTCATTTTAGATCATATCTTTTGGACCAGAAATGCTAAAAAGTTGGTCAAGGGCTCAAAAGACTCAGATTCTAGCCTAGTTTCCAATGAAAACTTGAGCAAATACTTCCATCCAGCAGTTGGGTCCTAAGCCAGGTAACATGAGCCAAAAACCTACCACACTTATGACATCACTCACAAAAAAACTGAAACCCACATTTTTTTTCATTGCAGACTTGAAGAGTCTTTTGAGGACTTGAACAGCTCTCTAGCACAATTGGCTGAGGAGTTATGCCATTGCTAAGAACATGATTTATGCCTGATTTCCAAGTATGACATATTCGTACGCCAACAGCGAACATGTTAATAGTACTTATGCTTACTACTAGCATTATTGACTAAAGCAACAAATTCATTCGCATTACCTACCTATGGACAGTATGTTTGCAGCTATTACTGGTTTTTCGATTATGCAGAATCATGGCGTACAGCAAAAATTCTCTTTCAATAAAAATTTAAAAAAATTGTACCATTTCAATACACAAGAGTTAGGAATGTAGGGGTGTGATGTAAAAAATGATTTAATTGGACTTCTGGAGTCGGATGAAAAAACATGACTCCAACTCGTAGCGTTCTTAGGAATTTGACTCCACCAAAAACCTCAAACTCCTTGTGACTCCACAACCCTGGTTAGCACCTGCTGTTAAGAAAATTGCTTCAGTGGAGATAGCTTCTCCAAAGTTGTTGATTCACTGTCTAATGTTTGGCACAACCTAACTACATTTTACTCTCTCACTCACTTTTAACATTGTTCTTATCTTAGGGAAGGTATAGTGGTCAGCAGCCCAAGGAGGTCAAAGTGGTATAATTAGTTGAGCACATCCCACTATATCTGGTAGGCTGGGTTTGAATCCTAGCCAGATCATACCAAAGATTTGAAAAATGGTACTTCTGGCCCATCCAGCCTTGTGCTCAGTGTTAATGGGTGGGTGCAAAGATATGGTTCAAACGCAGTGCTGCCATTGATTCACCATCAAATGCAGCTATCACTATAACGCTAGCTGCACAGACCTTGGCGCAAACGAGCAGAGATGGGTGCACACAAACCACTCATTAAATTTTCAAAAAGAGTACAGAAAGCAAGTACAGATGAAACTGAAGGTCTAGGGGGCAGCAGCCCTAGAAGATCTCAAAATTCTTCATGATTTTCAACTAACTCAGATAATTTTGCAAGATCCAGGTCAAGACATGATCAAGCCAAGTAGAGATGTAATCATGCTACCTGCTTTTTAGTCAGTCTTAGGGTCACTTTCCCATGGGTGTAGCCAGCTGGACTTGCCTCACATGTAAAGTTTTTTGGGCATTCTGGTCAAGTGGTTAAACCATTGTAGCTAGGATCTCTCTATTCTGAAAAGTGTTTTGATTTTCACCTATCAGCAAAGGCTTTATGATTTTCACCTATCAGCAAAGGCTTTATGATTTTCACCTATCAGCAATTTGTCACGTAATGTCTTTGGGCAAACTCTGCAAAAATCCCATCTCTGTTGCTAGTACTTCAGATGTCACCCTTGTAATTATGCAGGACTCATGACCAACATGGTAAATCTGTATCGATTAGCTAAATCTGTTCGATTTAGCAGTTTTTTGTGCCATATGTGTCCAATATAATTTTTTTATGAACGGCACCCCATTGACATAAAAAAATGAATGATCTGGCTTAGCAGCACTTTGGTGTACAGTTGAGAAATGATATAGAGTTTTTTTTAGTACAAGATATGTTTAACTATTCACTGGCACCTTTTCGGTTTGTGGCTGCTGCAAATATGGGTACACAAAGTTACAATAAAACTTTAAAAAGTTTGACAACAGTTACTGGTGCATAACAACATATGTGCAAAGAAGTTGTGAAGCAGCCTGCTATACTTGGGTTATTTCGAAAGAAATACCATGTCAGACCTACTGCCTTTGTCCAATGATTGACACTGTTTTATTGTTGTATCAAAATAAACTTTTAGTGACAAAAGTTAAAACACTTGCACCGTAGATGTCTTTTGTAGTGTTTTATTGTACTATTTCATTGTTAACTTTCACTTCAGATTACCTTTTATTATCTGATAAGATTAATTAGAGCTTCTTTAGGGACTGAACAGTATTTCTTTGCTCATATTGGATTTACAATTGTTTGATGAGTCATGAAACAGTTGCTGTGTAATGCAGTGTCATATTCTAACAAAGTATACTACTTCAGTCATAATTTACCAAATTATGATGAACTTCAATAAAAACAACTGATCTGGTAAAAATTGTAAACAGTGTTTGACAAATCTTTGACTTTTCAAATGAACACAACAAACACAACTTTTTATTTCAGATGTTTCAAGTAGTAGTTATTGTACACAATGGATTTTTTTTTTAAGTTAACTGTTTTTTAATGTGGCTCTTGCTTTGAAAAGTTTGTCTATTTGTGGCCTACATTCTTTGTAAGATGCAAAAGCTCAAGATGCTAGATAGAAGCATCGACAAAAACAAATAAGTGCAGCCAACACAAGAAGAGTTATTTGTTTCTGGAGCTATCTTTAAACTTAATTCAAGCTGATTGATGAAAACAATATGAATAACAAAATCTAGATAAAAAACAAGATAATAGAGAACTTATTAAAACATGGAAATTATGGAGAATATGTAATACTTTATTGTTTAAACTCACACATTCACAAAAAAAGACTCATAAAATTGAAGTATTTTTGTTTGTGAAAAAATATGTCTAAAAAGATAGAAAATAAACCTATAGCATAAAACAAGCAAGGTAAATAAAAAGACTCGCTCTTTTTCTTTTAAGCTATGTTGCAGGTGTCATACCTCAATATCAGGTAAGTTGAGCAGCTGTAAGGCCTGTGTAAGGTACGTGCAAACTTACAGTAGTTGATATTGACTATTTACGATTGATCTGTTAATAAAACAATTTGAGAAATGTGAAAAAAAATTACAATTAAAAGTTTGTAAGGTTTGTTTTGCTATGATATTACGCTATATTAACTTTTCCAATTAATCAGTCAACTTAGGAAAGGCCTGCACAATTCAGAAAGCTTGAAGGGCTAAATTATCAATATAAATTTATCGTGGGCTGCAAAAATGTTATTTTGTTTTGATGTAGAGATTTAATTGTAACATGGAAAAATTTCTGGAATGGCAATTACTTATTCAAGGTCAAGCTTTTGCAACATTTTCTACAATTGAGAAAGCTCTTGTGGGCCATAAGAAAAGCTTTCATGGGACGCATGTTGTGCAGGCCTAGCTTAGGATGTTTTTTTGAAATTTCAAAAGTAATGCACTGTTAATGTTATTTTTAGGCCAGCATAGCACTTCACCTTCCTTCAGCACACTAAAATAACCTACTACTCAACTGTGTGTACATGATTCCTACAAATAATTTTTAGACATTCAGTAAAGTATATACACTGTGTTCTAAACATTTTGTTATAGAGATGTATATATATATATAAGCAACTAGAAAATCGTAGCCAATGAAATTAAAAAGGTTTAACTTCTAGTATAAAAATTTTCTTCATACAAATTAGATCAAGGAACTGAAATGCATATGGCTTTTATAAACAATTTTACAAGCTTTAAGATATAAATTTATCATTGAAGGTGTACAAATGAAAGAAACAAAAGAACAGATAACAAAGACAGTGGTCATTCACATGAAAGATGATGGTGGACAAGCAATAAGTGAAAAATTAAGAGATATGTAGATGGATAAGTGAGGCATGCACATAGGTTAGAAAAGCATGTGACAATGAAGGTTATGAAGCAGAAAGCCATGTAGCAACCACAGCATTACAGAACAGTGTCGCATAACAGTGGCAAAACCAGTTTTTGTTAACATAGACCACGAAGAAGTAACACAGTTGCTCATGGCCCATTGTGATGTATCACAGTTTCATATCTCACAAGACACAGTATACCAGGCTGATGTTACAGAGACAAGGGTGTAAATTATGTCAGCCTGTCAGAAATTCAGATAGCAAATGGTTTAACAATAAAAAAAATTAGATAAAGATAGTCAAAACAATAGATTGAGATATTCAAAAGTAAGCTATATGGATTTTGTAAATAAATTCATAACATGTAAATGGTTGCCCAGATCTTTTGGCCTTACACAAACAATCTTCTTGTTTGAACTTTTTGTGCTGCTTCTAAATACAGTATATGTATTTTAACATCTAGTACTTTTTGTTTAACTCTTACAAATACATTCTGCACAGCCTTGTTTCAATGTTTGAGCATAATGTACTTTAACGGGTATACAAAATGCCTTTCCAAATACATGTGAATGCTATGTCTACAGTATATATACCAGGAAAGATAAATGCATGAAATATGGGAGTGGCTATAGGTCTGCAGGCGGTGATACAGTTCGAATAAAATGCAAAGTTTGTCACTCTAGCGGCACTGTCATGGTAGTTGAGTCGACACGTCTATGTCTTCTGTACAAATGGTTTTACGGTTTGGCTCACACCATGGCATCTTTTGTTTTGGTAGCAGTGGTTGAACTTTTCATGGGACCAGTTCTACTTTACTTTTTTCGAAGTTTTTTAAAGATTTATGGTTTAGGTTTAGTATGTTTCTACCAAGGGTAGTGCAGCCTAATGCATACTTGTCTTGCATCACTGTCATGTTACAGGCGATGGACGAATAGGTTTTAAAAAATGAAGGTCTGCTGGAGGACCTGTAGCCGCTGCCATGAAATATTGATTTGAATTTAGAATTGTTTCTACAAATGCAGTAATGAGTAAAGAAAGAAGGAACAAGTCAAAAGCAATGCAAGGTAAAAAAAGAACATATCAAGCCGAATGATACTGTATAATCAGACAGTAAAGGCATTGCAAAAGTAACCAAAGTCACAAGTAACAGATTATGAAAATAAACAAAATAAGTTGGACAAAATATAACATACTGGACAAAAGATTCATGTGACCAAGTCAACCAGTGCAAATGGCAAGCCCAAAAGACATAATAAAGAAGTAAAAACAATATTACCAAAACACAAATGTTTAATCAAATTCACAATTGACATCAACGTAACACAAATGATGGTGGACAAGCAAAGGGTGAAGAGTTGAGGTATGTATAGTACATATGAGCAGGTGAAGCATGCACATAGGTGAAAGAAGTGAGCAACAATAGCTAGGGTAGGGGTCATCATAGCTGAGAGCAATACAATTAAAACACAAAATTTCATTACAAAAGCAAGGGCAGAAAACAATGTTTATACATACAAATCGTGAAGAAATAACACAATTACACACAGACCATTATAGAGTGAGTACTGTTGCAACCTCTCTGCTGGTGTTACATTGAATGTGTGATTCACCACGAACTGGATGTGCGCGAAGAAAAACACCATATGTGGCGTGAACAAGCAATAATAGAGTGATCGCGGCGCGTGAACTCTATTGTTGCTTGCTGCACAGTGCAAAGCTTTGCGCATATGCCGCTCGGACTTTCCGATCGCAACAAAATGGTGCTGTGACAAGGATGTGGAGGTCGTGCCGTGTGAAGCCTTCACAAAAAGAACGAGCAATTGGTGCAGTTTGTTGTAAAAAAGAGGGGGATGTTGTTGCAACCTCTCCGCTGGTGTTGCATTAGATTATGATTTACCATGAATGGGATGTGTGCGAAGAAAAATACCATATATATATGGCGTGAACAAGCAATAATAGAGTGATCACGGTGCATAACTCTATTGTTGCTTGCTGCACAGTGCGAAGCTTTGTGCGTATGCCGCTCGGGCTTTCCAATCGCAACAGTACCATCGAGGAATGTATGTTCCACCAGACACATGGATGGCGTCACCACATGATGACATTGAAAAGACAAGGGCATAAACAGATTACAATAAGTTTAGCAGCAAACATTAAGGCAGTAGCTATAGATACTACCTGTGGATCTTGAAATTTGAAAACGTATTCATACGCCACCTGTGACGTAACACTAACATTGTCATTAACGCACGACCAGACAAGAGTGCACTAAACCAAACCTTAACCCTAAATGGTAAACCTAACCTAGTAACACTAACCTCTGTAAAGGTAACACATCAGCCTGAAAAAAAGTAAAGAAAAAAAAAGAAAGTCAGCAAGGTGAGAGTCGAACCAAAACCACTGCCACTGGCATAGCAGCCATATGTAGTGCACAACCCCTAGGCAACGAGATCCACGCCGTTTAAATGACAAACTGACCCCATTATTATTTGAATTGCGTCAGGCCAGGCGTACCGTAGTCACTTCCAAACATTAATCCAATCAGCGTTGGGTATATAAAAAAACAAAATATGTTTACTTAATGAGCGGAGTATTTAGTTCTAGTAAATGTAATATTTCATTCATAATTTCATGACTTATGACTATGAGATTTATCCACCTAGCACAAATATGATTGGCGTCATGCCATTGACACCATAATTCAGCTTCACATGATCGTGGGCCTACTAATTAAAAACTGAAGTCAATGTCTGTGAGATCCTGGAGGTCTTCATGAAAAGAATTAATTAATTGACATTGACAAGACGTACTGTAACTGCGGACCTGTCATTCAAGCTTACGCCACCTGCAGCTGCAGCGACGCAAGAGCGATAAGGAGAGAATTTTGTACAAACCGCTGTGGTTTCAGCCAATCATCAACAACCCTTTTACTCAAGCGGCACGGAAACCATCCAATCACATGCGCAGGTTCAATTTGCACAAAAATCGGTAGTCAACAGAGGTGAGCAATGCATGGACCGGATCAGGATTGGATATCCTGCAGGATACCAGAGATGAGCACGGATCAGGACTGGATCGGACTGGATCAGGACTAAAGCCAATTTTGGCCGGATCAGGACTGGATCGGACCGCAATTTTTTTGAAAATTGGCGGATCAGGATTGGATCGGACTGAGAAAA
>JGI24158J21664_10010529_pt1 | contig 12335 bp, 9 predicted proteins | sample Ectturendosymbi3_FD_21664 | JGI IMG/M metagenome (IMG submission 21664) | reverse complement strand
TATTTTAACATGACATCAGATGTGATGTTCTCAGATAAATTTCTGATGTCTGATGTTTTGGCAACAAATCTGATGTTGACTGGGTTGTTTTTCCCATATTTCCTCTCATTTTAGGTCGAAAATAAGTTAAATTCGTGATTTTCAAGTTTCTTTCATCAATCTCTCACCCTGATCACTGGCGTAACTAGAGGTTTGAACCAGGGGGGAAACCTTAGCTGAAGGGGGCCCACTAGCCAAAACTCAGAAAAAAAGTTAAGAAAGATAGTGAATCTCTGGATGTCGTGGATATTTGTACGAGATAAAAAACGAAAACATTCCGAAAAACGCAAAAACCAACAACCTAAAGAATAACTAAATATCAAAATGTCAACTGGAGCGGGCCCAGTTTTAACATTTAGCTTGCCAGGGGGGAGGGTCGCCCTTTGTCCCCTGTCAGCTAAGCCACTGACCCTATGGTATGTTTGGTTATCGTTTCAAGCTAAAGAAGCTCTCTTCGCTGCGTTGAGACTAACATTTTACGTAAATTGTAAACGACCTCCATTTAATGGCGATATTTCACTCTGTTTCGGATTCAACGAGGGTACTAGCGCTTTGTTAGGTTTGTTAATATCAACAGAAGCATTTAGCCTGTGCAGGTTTTTTTTGAGGTATTTTAGGGACCCAAATCCGGTGTCTAGAATCAAAGAAAATGTAATGGCTCAGTATGACCATAACATGACTGGTTTAGAAAACAGTGAAAATAACAGTGGACTAACATTGAAGAAATAACCTGTGTGTTTGGTCAATTTAATACAGGCCAATAAGGACATCGCAGAAGTGGATTACAACAGTCAATGACAAAGTGTTACAATACACATATAACACATTTTTTTGCGTAAGGGAAAGTTGTGCTTGTTTCCGAAACAATATAACTTTTCGACCTTCAAGTTATTTTCTATACCTTCAAGTTATTTTTATATTTTCTTATTGGCCTGTGTTAAATTGACCAAACACACAGGTTATTTCTTCGATGTTAGTCCACTGTTGTTTTCACTGTTTTCTAAACCAGTCATGTTATGGTCATACTGAGTCATAACATTTTCTTTGATTCTAGGTACCGGATTTGGGTTATATGTGTATTGTAACTGTGAAGCGTATTAATGCCTTACCTAGAGATATAGTGTGATTGTAAAAATGGCCTGTGTGAAATTCATTTTGGTGTGTTAAGGAAAATGCAACATACATGAGGAAGTTAAGAAATTGTGAAAAACAAGAATGCTAATTACAAAATTCTGATACAGTAATGAGATGGCTAAAAGCAACGATTGGGTAAAGTAACCCTTTTACAAAAGAAATCAACTGCTGAGGCAAAGTTGAAAACTGACTGAAATACAGTCAATGGGAAAGCAAAAGCGAGGCATCTGAAATGTCATATTTATGCAAGAAGATGGCAAGATTAAAAAAGCTTGTGTGATTCACCATTTCGTGTTTTACAAGAGAAATGTGCAAGTAAAACGTTTACAAAGTGGTGGTCTAACATTTAAATGAGAGAATGAAATCAGCAATAATGTTGAGATAAAAAGCCGCAGTAAGCGAAATTAATATTGAATAAGCCAATGTGGACGGGACGTTGAGGGGTGCATGGCTGTCGCTGAGATACAAATGGCTTACAAGAACAATAACAACTGTGCGGCAGTGAATCATGCTCGGCAGAAAAATTCGACGCGCCGGAAATAATAGAAAACGCATTGAATTGCTGCCTAATGAAGGCAGTTACAACACCTTAACGCATGAAGAGGTACGGAAAGGTGTGATGTGAGCAGATGCGGTGAACAGAAAGAAGATATATTTAAGATAGCACTGTCTCGCAGAGCAACGCAGTAAAAAAGGTTTTGCGGCAGTAAGTAAATTAAGAAAGTATCCAAAAGGAACTTTCTTACCAATGTTGCGCTGTTCCTATATGTTGCAATGTTTAGCGCTAATGCCAAGAATGTTGAGTGCGCCTTGAACATTTTAAAGGAACTTGTATTGTATAAAATCTTGACAACTGACGTATGATGAACTCGTAAGGGTCATGATATGTGCGGAAAAACAGAGTGTTACTTTTATTGTGACGCGCGGTTATGGACCTAGTAAACAGTGCATTACAATTAAAATTACCAGATACTTGTGAATGTTGTTGCTGTATTTTTGCGGAAAACATAGAGTTTTGAAGTAAAAGGTATAAAATTACAAGGAAAATACCCTGAAGAGGCCAATCCCCCCAAATAAATAAAGACAACAATATCTTACAGGAGACAATCCCCCAAAATAAAAAGAGTGTAGGACGCATGTTTTAAAGAGCAAACGCGTCATCGACAACGGAAATGCCCGTGACGCACATTGAAGAAGAAAATAAAATATGAAAACTTATCAAAACCTATAAAAAGGGCAAAATTTGGAAATAAAGACACAACATTACTTTGGACACTATCTTTGGGACAGCATCTTTTCGATATTCTGGACAAAATGGAACGGGAACTTATGGATCTTATGCCTGTTGTAGAGAACTATGCCCTGGTACTTCGGTACAAGGGAGGGTTCACTTGGAGGTATCTGGACATGCAAAACAGGTATGGTGTTTGGTGAAGCGAAGACATGGAAGCAAGAGTGATAGCAAGGCAATTAAATGACGACATTACGGCCACAGGAAAAATTAAACTGAATGCACCAGGAAGTACGAGATAAAAGTATAAGATTGATAGGGTACTTAGGCAATGTCAGACAAAACCAAATTTGGTGCAAAACAAATTGCGGAACCAGGAACGAAATTACGACATAGAGGCATAAACGTCACCAAAACTGGGAAAAGAAAGGCAAACTCTTGACCAATCACTAGGAGTAGATGCTAAAACGTCAGCAAAACCACTAGAGAAAAGCGTTGTCTTGTGATGCTTTTAAAAATGCATGTAAGCGCCGATTGTATCATTATTATTGGTAAAATAAGAAATACAATTGCTCTATTTAAAACCAAAAATTATGTCAGTGATCTCAGTACTTGTTGAAAAGCAGGTATTGTTGATTGCTGCACTGAGTATACTGCTGTCTGCTGAGAAGTTAAGGAGGGCACTTTTATAAGAACCACAGCGGGATATTTGGAAAAACGGTGTAGATAAAAAATCTATAACTTTTCTAAATCTTTTAAGCTAATTAACCTTGCCAGTTAGTTATGCCTACAAAAAAAATTATCATCGGGTCTCTAGAATAGGACTAAATTGGGTCACTAGAATCAGAGAAATCGGTTGCCTACAGGTTCGTACCGGCTACCTAACATTTTCCTTGAAAAAATCCTGAGCTTATGTGAAACTGTAGCGTAAAAATTTGATGTTTTCTGATGTTAACAAGACTGACCCCAGCCGCAACATTGATTGATACTAAACAGCAGTCAGCAACCACTAGCTTTTAGCACGCAAGTATTAACGTTTCCGTGACATTTGTGCAATAGGCGTGATTCATGAGTAGAGAGTCATACCAGAACCGTCACCAGAGAGTTTTCAATAGAAGGGCTTTGGCTTTGTGCGGGGTGGCTTGACACTAAAACTCAACTGATTTATAGTGTTCCATGTTTCAATCTGAGGGGGCTTGGAGTTTTGTTTGGGGGGGCTAAGCCTCCAAAAGTCCCCCCGTGGTGATGGGACTGAGTCATACCCATGCCAAAAGAACGATTATTAGAAAAATGTCACCAGCGTAATGAAATATATTTGTATTGAACAAAACCCAAAAAGGCTTACAGGATATTCAATAGCGATTAATAAAACTCGCAGACAGTCAAACGTGAAGAGAAATCAGTTGCTGTTGTGGGCCCTTGATACTTAACGTCAACAGCAGGAAATAAACTTCGCTGAAAGAACTGTCCTGACAAGATTCACTACTAGAGTCATTATAATTTGAGAAATTCGGCGATAGTTCTGTTTGAAGTTACGGCAAATTATTTATTTTCAAAATACCGGCTTTAGGCACTGAATTTCAAAATACCGGCCTTTTATCGGCCTCTGCTAAATTAGCAGAGAAATACCGGCCGGGCCGGTGAAATACCGGCCATCTGCATAGGCGGATCCAGGATTTTTTTAGGGGGGCTCAAGGACGAGTTCATCCGGATGTGTACTGACTTCATAGCAGTGAAGACCCAACTGCTCAGGTAACGTTTTTTAACAAACACGGTTAATAACCATACACATTTTGGCTAAATTGAATTCTCACCATTACCCAGGATTACTGGAACGTTTACGGAGCAGTAGCGGCCTTCAAAACAATTCAGAAATTATTCTCAAACTTATCTAACCTTCAAAAAGTAACTTGTTGAATGTCCGAAAAGTTTTATTATTAGCAAAACAAACACAGGCCCACGCCGAAAAAACGCGTGGGGCAGGCATAGAAGTGGCACAAAACTATACGAAGAAACCTGAAATGCCGCCAGTAACCTTTGCTGGCCCTCTGTGCAAGATCCATGCTGTATTGTGTTCGAAAATTGCAGATGTTCATGACATTCGTACTTGAAAATTTGTTTGCTTTCGGAATATTTTCCGATTTTTATTGCATAACACCAGAGACGTAGCGAGGGAGGCAAGTAGTCACAATTCCCCGGGCACCGAATCACTGCGGGGAGCCAAAAAGTCCCAACAATGTCATAAGCACTTTTTTCTAAACAGTATATCTCAAAACATTTGCTTCCGAAAGACCTCAGGTTCGAACATGAGGCGGCAAACTTGTTTCCTGCCACAGGCGCCATCTAACCTCGTGACGCCCCTGCACATCACGATTGTCTAGCCAAAATGGCGAGAGTACCTGCCCACAGGCCGGTAGCCAGGTTTTGAGATTTGGAGGGGCAAAATACATTTTTAGGGGTGCACGATTTTTGTTTATATTATATTTTCAAAACAAATTTTTCTGGAAACAATAAACGTTGGGGGAGCTCAAAAGAAATTTGGGGGGGCACTACCCCCGAATGCCCTCCCGTGCCTACAGGCCTGCCTGCCCATCAGTAGCAAACTGTCAATCACAAAATATTTCAAACAAAATGCTGTTGATTGTCGAAGTCATTTGACCATAGAAAATAACTTGAAGGTCGAAAAGTTATATTGTTTCGGAAACAAGCACAACTTTCCCTTACCCAAAAACATGCTTGGGGTGCGCGCAGAGACAAACATACCAAAAAACCAGAAAGCAATATTTATGCTGGCACTTTGCCCTGGAAGGTGTTTGTTGCATTTGCATCACAAGGGCATTGAAAATGATCAGACAATATTTCTCCACGTCACAGCAGGAAACGTGAAGTTTGCAGTGAGCCAACGACCAAATTCTCATTCATTCAATTTTTTTGTACTAAACGCGACTATATCGCGGTAACGCAATTTTTTTAGAAATATTGTACACTGTACTTTAAGATGAAAAACAATTATTAGAGACAGCAGTATATTGCCCGATAAAAACATATGATTTCGTGCTGAGCTGACTTTTGTCCAAAACTTGTTGCTGGAAGACAGGGATGTATTGCTAAAAAAGAGGTGTGGGAACGCCGTTAATGCCTTCGCTTAACTACGGTAATAACATCAGCTGCACTCATTCATAAAAGCTTGCAGGAAACAATAGTATGATCTGCAGCGTATTTAACTTTTGTCCACAGTCTGTTCAGTCCCGTCGCCACTGGTGGGGCTTGCTTTGGAGGGATCAGCCCCCCAAATAAAGCTTCAAGCCCTTCAAATTGAAACATGAAACACTTTCAATCAGCGGAGTTTTTGTCAATTTTTACATTATCAAGCCCCCCCCCGCACAAACGCAAAGCTCCCCTTATTGAAAACTTTCTAGCGACGGTTCTGGGTCTGCGGCTTATTCCTCTTTTGCCCACAAGAAGCCCAGTCTTACCCAAATTAAAAAATAATTTAAATACTTGTGCAGTGGCAAGGCCAACACAAAATTTTGGGTAGGTCAAAATGTTTGATTTAAGCGAGCAACAGTATTTTGTTAGAGATACTCCCTCTTAAAGCACAAATGACTAGATATTCTAAAAAATTTGTAAGGGCTATGCCCCCCTGGCTACGCCTATGTACGTGGGGTTTATATAACGTATATGTAATGTAAATACTTCATATAAACACTTACGTATTTATATAACATTGGGACCATATTTTTTTTATGTGAAAACGTGTTTATCAGAAGTTTCATTTATAGTGAAATAAACGCATTCGGACTGCCCAAATTGAGCAAAATAAGCTCCGCATTTAATATTTTCGTCCTTATCCCTGTGCAAGAAATGGTTTATTTAAAATCTATAGAAAAAAATCACCCCTGTGGACGTTTCTGTGTCGGGAATCATCGATCAGAAAACGTATCCGAAAACATTTAGGGGGGCTTCAGCCCCCTTAGCCCCCCTCCTGGATCCCCCTATGATCTGGCAACACTAATCTACAGTAAACCCTATCTATCTACGCTACACTGACTTCAGCACATAAATGCAACCAGTTGTTCTTAATCTTGCACAAAATTCATTCACAAGTAAGTACAAATACAACATGTACAAACTTAAGGGAGCGTTCTCATATTACATCATCAGATAGGGGTGAGAGCGGCTTTATTGCCAGATTCACCTTGAGCTCCTACACCATATAAAGGTCAAAATTACACTATATCAGACAAAATTACACCACTGTGAAAACATATCTGTGAACCACCTGAAATTCAAATAGGCTGTTACAGGGGCCACTCCAGGTCAACAGCATCTTTCGGGCTCATCACGCGTTTTATACTGACTGAAATGCAACAGTTCGAGGCTTGCGTTACTGAAATTTCCATTTACTTTTATTCTGGCTGGAACTATCGTTGCTCTGTGACGTTAGTTACGTAACAGGAAATGAGAAGTTTTCATGATAACTTCTCCACTGTTGAGTAACGTATGTCACAGAGCAATGATAACGCCAATCAGTCCTCTGCTCACAACCCTCGTTCATATTATCCCGAGTTACCGGACAATTTATCGTTCGTTTGAAATTATTCTCGAAATGGGAACTGTCCACCGGATTGGACTTCATATCCAATGTTCTGTATCAGGGGTGGGCAAACTTGTTAAATTGCAGAGTTTTCTGCAGAAAACCAAAAACACCAGCGAGCTGCAAAATCAGTTTGTAGTGTCAATGCAAATACAGTTCGGTAAAGAATGGAAGTTTTACAGAAAATGTTTTACATAAAAAAATACATCAAATCGCGTAGAGTCCTTGGCAACTAACCTTACGAATTTGTGTAAACACATTGATAAATGACACAAACCTTAAATATTAAGCGACAATTCGCTATCATTTTGAGATATTGCTATTCAGCTAGAACAGCCGCACAAAACATAGCGAACCGGCTGGGGCTCATGTTGAGTTCGCGTTGTATCCTCAACATGAAGTGTCTTGTGACTCCGAAATGCAAACAGGGAAAGACTCCAAAAACAAGTTCAGAAAACAACTTGAAAGTTCGCCGACAACCTCATTAAATAGTGAAGGCAAAGAAGAAACGTTGGAGTGTCCAAAGTCACGAACTGAACTCAAGAAGAATGAAGACGGACACTGGATTTGCAAACACCTGATTTACAAGGACGTTGTATTGTGTATTTATTTGAACTATCGTATATTTACACTTCGTTTGCAATAGCAAGTCACCACTAGGAATAGAGCAAATCAAAACCTTATAAAAACAATTCTGTCAACCATTCAGATAAAAATATAAATAATATTTTACGCCTATGCTTTTGTTAGGTAGTTTCGCGTAAACTTCCTTCTCCTGATTATAGATATATGTTTCCTTAACTGCTGCTCGCCAGCTTGCAACTTTATTCCATGCATGTTGTACACGGAAACCTTGTTTATCTGTTTCATTCTCTTCACCCCTTGTGCTGTTTGCAACACTAAAATGTTGGAATGCTCCAACGGAAGGAGCGTCACCGATCCCGAAAGCTACGCACTGCACCGGCTTCAGTTGCAGTTCTCAGACAAACAAAAACACTAAGCAGAATCCACTTCGCGTAATTAGAAACAGAAGCGATAAGATCGAAGGTTGGCTAGCAGAGTAAGGAGCCGATAGTTACCTTATTCAAATCGAATAATGTTTAAAGATGACTCCGGTTGGAGCGGATACCTATCTCCGGTGAGGTGGATAACACAAACACTTGGCCAAATCTTTGGAAAAGAGAAAAATTCACCTACCATTTCTAACAGCCATGTGCAGTTTTGAAATAAATTGTTTTAAAATCACACACATTTGGTGCAGCAGTGAGAAGATTTTTGTTCGAAGCTTCAACAAGTCAATGCGTCAAAAAGTCAAACACTACTCAGTACTCTGTGTAAGCTTTCGAAATAACATCTATTAAATTTCACCTTTCTAGTCTCCACAAATGCCAGGTGACACCACTCACTTAAATAAAAGCGAGTGGTTCTTGCAAAACATATTCATTCTGTTTCAAAAGAATTAATTTCCATATCCTGATTCCAAAAAAATTATTTCCTTTTCTGTTTCCTGCTTCTCAAATCTAACTGCTAAAAATATTGTTGGGGTTTAGTCAATGTGTTTATGTGTTGCAGGACGTAGGATTATGTTGCAGTGTTTGACAAAGAATATCGAAATGTGAAATGTGTGATTTCTTGGATTTTATTTTATTTATCTATTTATTTGTTTATCACCAGACACGAAGTTTATAGTACAGACACACACACTCTGCAGAATGCAGGTCGATAAAAACAGACAAAACAGAACTTTTTCCAAGACATAGGAGCCGTTGGAATCACAGGGTTACTGACACTTTTGCAACTGCGTTGAAGACAGAACTACAGGGTTACAGACAGATTGTTGACACCAATGTTAGCTAACACGTGTTGCAGTTGACTGCATCGCCTTGAACTACTGAGGCAATCACAAGAAAAATATGGCAATTCGGGGCATTAACTAACAGGAAAGCAACCAGCAACAATAGAACTCCTTCAACGAGTTCACTCTACTACTACTAGGTTGCACTATCGTTATATAGGGATAAAAGAATTACGATAATTCGCTTGTGGTGACTATCACAGTGACTTGATACTCATGGGCACCATCTAGCGGTGACAATTTATGTACATGTGGCGCCATCTTCTGGCCGCCACACACGTAACACTTGTTTCAACACTACTGCAGAGTAAGACGCCAATTCCTAAATTGGTCGAGTCCAGGTAAAATGCGAATGCATTGTGACATGACACGCCATCAATCAAACAGACTTAGATGACGTCAGGCTAGAAACAACCATCTTCGGTTAATTCAGATCTTCGTCTAAACCGGATAAAAGATTAACCGAGGTTTACTGTAGTTAAAATCCGAATAACATCATTATCGCTACACTGATATATTGCTACAAAATCACCATGGTACAAACGCTGGCCCGCCTGCCGCATGCGACACGCGATGTGATTTTTTGTTCCGCCCAATGCCTTTTTATTCTTATTCTGAATGTTTTCTTAATTATACAGGTCATTCAAACTCTTTTCAGAAGGCGTTTATTCGCTAATGCAGCCTCTATTCTTGGCTGTCTTTCCCAGTTGAGTATTTTGTTGATAGTTACTGGACCGCCAGAGGTGGTTTGCAACATGCGCGCAACCAGGTGGGGGGGCATTTGGGGCATTTGACCCCCTGCAATTTTCAAAACATTGCATATTAGTTTTGACATTTGCAGCAACTTTCAAAGAATAAAGAATAAAGTTTATATTCTAATCATTTTTAAGAAATCTTATTGGAATTTTTCTTTATCTTGATTGTTAATCATCTTCCTACAAGATTTATCTTGAAACACATTATCTGATTGAAATATTCGTAAATGATTGGTATTCAACCACAAATATGCTGGAACTGTCAACTTGGAAGATAGTTTAAAATGTTCGTGTTTCTAAGGCATTTTTTATCCATTTGTGCATGTACTATTTTGTCTTAGACATACTTCAATTAACCCTCATGAAACTTTATGACATTAAGGTACTGTTAAACTGTGCGAATTGCAGAAACTTTCAAATTGATGAGAAATCTTGATGTAGCAGTTAGTGCCTCGTCAAACCGCTTGTTATTCTACGACTTTTTTATTATTATTTTTGTCAGGGGCAAAGCGGATCACCATTATTAGCGCAGTACATTTCTTATAAAAGCGTTGTTCAGCTGCGCTTCGAAACCTGATAGTTTTTAACTAAATTTAGGTTGAGGAGTGTTTCACATTTAGGTGTTTTTCTGGGTTGATACCAGTACCACGGCTTGGGAAAAAGGTTTAGTAAAGTGTCGTTTGAGTGTTGGTCAAGTGTTGAACGCACCTACCTACTAGACCACTTTGACTCCAAATGAAGCTTTACAAGACCCTAACTTTTGCAACCAGTGCAAGTCCTGAAAGCTCAAAGCCATAGAAGTGCTTCTAAAAACTTTCACACAGCTCATAGATGCCAGAAAAAGCCGTTTTCCCCAAACACACCTGATCCGTTATGCGCCAAAGGCACAAGACTCCTGATCCGTTTTGCCCTAAATGCTAATATTCAAAGATCCCCTCATCCTTGACATAGGCTGTCTTTAAAGTTTGGGATCTTCATTTGTGATACAAATTCAAGCACATGCTAGAAGAATGGGCTAGAACGAATTTGCTACAAGACGAAAATCAGGCAGGTTTACTACTGTAGTAGCCTATACTAGTTGAGTACGGAACCAGGTGTTTGTAGGAGAAAACTAATTTTCACTCTGTCCTGATCGTTCGGTCTGCATCTTGATTAAAACTGAAAAGTTCTCATTTTCGGAAATGTTGCAAAGAGAACTTTTATCTGTTTCTCACGCTTATGCAGAATCACATAGAAATATTTTCAACTACAGCAAAACTGTTTGTATGACGTTTAAGCCTAAGAGTTCAAAAAGCACAGTCACCCTATTACTGACACATCAGAACCGACGCCAGAAAGTTTTTAACAGGGGTTTTACGTTTATGCGGGAGGGTTTTGGATTTGTGCGGGGGAGCTTTATACTCTAAAAATGATAAAATTTGGGTGGTAAAAACGTAAAAAATGACTCTAAAAATGATTAGAGTGACTCTAAAAATGACAAATGACTCTGAAAATGACAAAATGGGTGGTAAAGCGTAAAATCTGTTAACCAATACAAATATCTGGGGATTGTATTGGATACTTAGCTCTCAGATGACAAAGACATTCAGAGACAATTGCGAATATTGTGCAGCAAACAAGCTGCGATCCTCCTTTTCCCGATGTTCAAATGCAGTCAAAAATGTAATTTTTCATTCCTTTTGTACGCCCATGTGTGCATCACAAATATGGTGGAATTTCAGAAAGTCATGCATGCAAAAACTGCGTGTGGCCTATAATTTTGGATGCAGAGCTCTGTACAACCTGCCCTGGAGAGCGAGGGTTAGTAGTCATGGCTCATCTGGCTCAATGTAACATTCCTACATTTGAGGCTAAATTAACAAAAAATATGCAGGTGTTTCTCAAAAGATGCAGAAGGTCTAATAGCCTAACGGTTGCCTGCTTTGACGTAGTCAGATTGTTTATATTCTTCCTTATTCTTTGAACACTACGACCGCATTTTAGTATTTTACTTTGTGACTGAGTGCTCGGACATTGTGTTGCGGCCAGTGGCCCAACTATATGGACAAGTACGTACGGACTGGAACCAGTGCATGGTTCGTTTGACGTAAAAGGTCTACCCTNTGCGTCTTNAACGACAAGGGCCTCGGGCACAAAGNCGAGTAGCTTCGCCCACAGCCCTGCGTGATTTAGACATTTGCGATTTATCGGGCACGTAACGCCCACATAATCCTGTGTTTTCACGTCAACCGATGGTCAAGGAATGAACTAACTCGTGTTTTTGATGTTGGAGGCAGCTGCGACGTAAGTTAAAATGCCACGGAACGACCCTGGAGAGGGCTTAGTAAANTCCTTGCGTTGTTTNACCACATTTTNCGAACCGTTTTGTGGCNGGTACTGTCGTATATGTTTGGAAACGTCGCTCAATACGTAGCATTGATCGCCATACTTTNTGNCTTACTCCACNGGTTACTGTGACCGATTATAGTAATCCGTTTGCTCATAAACAAACTCAGTGATGTTTAATACTGTCTTTTTATACTGCTGAATAGGTTCATGCCGNACGTCGTACAAGTAAGCGTGTTCCGCCACTGCATTCGAATGTTCGCCAACCTATGTCGACGTTATGCTACATGTGCCGCGAAAANGCTGGCAGAATGTGCGAAAGAGTCGCGGCGCTGGCAGGAGAACCTGAACTGGCAAATCCAGGGCTGTAACGTTGTTACGTTGTTGCTTCACAATAAG
>JGI24158J21664_10010526_pt1 | contig 12337 bp, 7 predicted proteins | sample Ectturendosymbi3_FD_21664 | JGI IMG/M metagenome (IMG submission 21664) | reverse complement strand
AGGTATTCCAGAGCTAGCCTATATTGATTTGCCAGAAATTGAGAATAAAACTGTGGAATGCTTGCCAAACAGCTAAAAAATCCTGCACAGAATCGGGCGTCAAAATCTGAAACTTTTTGATCCAGTAGGATGGAGTTGGTGGTCAATAAATTTTATCTAATGAGTTTTGGCTACATTGGCAGTACAACAATATAGTCAGCCATTAGGTGTAAATCCAACAAAGATTGACTGGCTATCGTAAATATACTACAAAAACAATTAATCCATCAGCAATAGCGACAAAAATTTCCTCATTGGTTTCAACAAAAAACTATTGTAAATGGAATAGAAACATTTTGGCCTTAACACCTTTCCTTTCTGGTATGACTGTGTGTAGCATGCATATCAAAACGACTCGTGTGACATCACAAAACTACTGACTCCCCCCTCCCTATTGTCACAATTTGTCACAAATCTGGTGACCCCCTCTTCCCCGTTAGGGTGTGACGTCATTTATGGACAACCCCAATGAAATAAGCAATATTGACTCATGCGTTTTAATCAGATTTCACTGTTGGATTGACCTAAATAGGCTACAGCCACTTCACTTATGGCAGTAAATACTTAAATAAGTTACTATCACAAAACTACTGTATAAAACTTTGGTATGTGCTCAAATAGACGTAACATTCTAATTGCTTTCTGTGCATGGTATTTGCTTAAAGATATGTAAACTGGGTAATTGGTGGGTTTATAAGCAAGAATGGCAGACCATCAGGTAGATCATGTAAATCATGCATCTATTAACAAAATGATTCATAAAGGTTAAAGGCTATATGTTTTTAATGTGAAACCGTTTAAATTTTGATTGGGGCCCCATACCTTTTTGTTGAATGAAAAATTTGAGCCCCTTACCCATGACCAATGAATAAAGGCCTTGCTTAAGATCGTAGTTGGAGGCACCTTGTCCTTTAACAGTATAGCCTTTTTGTTACATCATTATAATGTGGCTTTTCATCTTCAGGTTAAAAACCCAAATGTGTTAAAACATATTAACAATCACAAGATTATATAGCAAACCAAACTAGGTCTTCTAGTAAATACTGTGTAATCATACAAAAAAATGCATAAACAATATAATAAACAAAAACAGCACATTATAAGGTGCACTTCAAATTTTTTGGAAAATTAAAGGATTTTAAGTGCGTGTTATGGTCTGAAAAATAAGGTGATCAAAAGGTGATATTGCTACTTCCAGGCATGTCAATATTGTGAAGCCAAAAATTGAATATATAGGTGCTCTTGTATCATAACATGTTTATGTTTGTACATAAACTAGCCAGAAAAACTTTCATGAGTTTTTTGAAAGATGGACTTTAGTTGAACTATTATGTACTTGTCTTGGACCATGGAAGTTGAGCAAAGATAACACAATTGTTATCAATTGGATTATATATCTTTCTGACATTTTCCTGTTACACAATAATTTTCCAGATTTAAAATTGTAGCTTGTGACTTGTTAATGATAAGTTTGAAAATGTACTGCACACTTTTTAATGTTTGCATGAGTGTACAAACACTAATTTGTCTTAGGTGCAATTTTCTGTATAAAATGTTCTTAATGTGAAAGTTTTGAAAAAAAGCATGGGAGCATCTTCAGCTTATGTTTGGCAGCAAGTATTAGCTCTTGATGCAAGATACAATGTCTACAGAACTCCTAACAATTCTCAATTTCGTGAGTACACATATATATTTGTGTAGATCCTTAGTGGGAAGCTATTTAATGGATATTTGCATGTCCATGTGTTTTCTCAGATGTATGTTTTTCAATAACATAATGGATACTTTCTAAACTGCTTTCTCAACTGTGCAAATGCATTGTGGAAATCTAGTATTTTAGTTGTCGTTGGGTATAACCAAGTTGCCATTTGCATGTGTTATATATATATTGTTGACACCAAAAATTCTTTCAAAGGAGACCAGTTCACCAGTAAAATGTTGCCTTATATCCACAACTAAAATTTTCTGTCATCATATTTTCCCCTTTTGTTTGTGCGCTCTTTTGCTTAACCTACTATTGTTTTTTGTTTTGGATATTTTGATTATTAAAACTAGTTCAACTCTTTAGTGTACATGTTTGATGTGAATCTCTGGACACATGACAATGCAAATGGTACAATTACTGTTAGAAGTCATTGATGTACAAATGGGGAGATGTGAATCATGTCAGTGTCGCCATCATTCTTCAGCCACCCCTGCCTCAGTTTGTGCACATAGAGCATGGCAATGCACTACTGAAAAGCAAGGCAGGCTAGAAAGCAAGTTTCACCGAGGATAGAATGTGCTGGGTGGGAAGAATGCTATAAATGCTGATGACTGTCTATGGCTGAATCCATAAAACTTTTGCAATCTGCATTTTATTCCGCTTACATGACCGAAGAATTTCCTTGTTTGTGGATTGTCTGCAGGTTGTTACTCCATTTACAGTCTGTAAATAAATGGCTGTTTGTGGAACACAATTGTCTATTTAGCTAGTTGATTGGTAATGATTTACATGTCACACATAAGCATTGTAACTCTTATCAGTTTGCATGCTGAACTGCAGCCAGATGCAGCACATGTCAAGATTTTGTGTCCCATATTGGCACTGAATCATAATGTACAAAGCTGAGTGCTAACAACAAAAGCTAGAATAGCTCTGAAGTTTTTACCCACTGTTACTTGATAACAATTGATGCATATGCTGGATATGCCATGATGATTGAAACTTTCAATTTGTATCAGTGTATTGCTGAGATGCAGCGAAAGTAATTTGACACTTCTAATATAATATAGGTCTCATAGGAACATGCCTTTCCTGTGCAGAATCAGTTACCTTGCAAATAGTCAGCAGAAATTAAAATAAAAATCTGAAACTTGCCAGCTGAATGGCAATGATATTGTTGTACATGGTTTCAGGCTGTGACTAAGGCTCATACAAAAGTCCTTAAAAAGCTGTCACAAAATCAAAATAATCACTGCTACAGCTGAGTAGATCCATGGGGCAGTTGCTCCTATCATCTAGTGTGCATCCTTAAAAGTTGGTTTGCGCTGCAATGGATGACCATTTTGAGACAAATTTTGAAAATGCAGGTACACAATACATTCGTCGAAGAAGTCAGCTGCTTCGAGAAAATGCAAAACGTGTAAGTATTGAAAAACGTAAGCATTGGATGTGTTTGAAAATAAATTGGATATCATTCGGCAGTATCCATTTGATTACTAATTACCTTTTTTGTAGAGTGATCCTTCATTTCGTAAACAGTATTTGCGAATCAGGAGTCAACTATTACAACAACGGTATGGCCCAATATCAGAAGTCAGGTATCCAAACAATAGTTGTGTTTGTTTTATAGTAGCATTTTTGTTTTAACGCTTGTTAATTTTTCATCCACAGTAGCATGAAAAGTGCAAGTATTCGTGGAAGTGTGCTTCACTTAGATCATGTGGAAAATGTAAGAGAACTTGGTGTTTTGTCTCTTTTCATGCATATTGCATGCAGTATCTATTCTAAAATGATTTAAGATCTTCACTGATGCAGCAGTTTGTGTGTTTGCACAGCAGTTTAACATTTGCCAAACAGGTTGAAAATTGAACTCCATAATATCCTTCACTGTGTTGACATTTCCTGTTTGTGTGCAACGAAACACCATGTGCAACCCTGGTGATTTAGTTAAATGTTCTAATCTTAATCAGTATTAGTGTTACGTGGGTTTCTGTTTAAATTTTGTTGAAACTTTGCAAAACCGTAACTACATTTTCTTAAGCCTGTAAAAATGGAACTTTGTTTAAAGATTTTTTTGTTCACTGCTTGGGTTATGTGGTGTTAGCGCATAACTTTTACTGACCTTGGCCTCCTTTGGGGTTCACGAGCAGACGCCTTCATTAGGTAGCTTTGCCATGATATTGCATAACCCAAGTGTCACGATGTATTAAGCATTCACCAGTTAAACTTAGAAAGGAGCCACGGCTTATGAAAGTTTGAGAACCACTGCTTTAGTTCCATGAGGCAAAGCTTTTTTATAGATTATTATCTGGTGGTCACACATGATTTGGAATTTTTGAACAAGCTGTACAGGTAAAAATTTTCGCATATTACTGTAATTGCAAACAAAGTATTCTGAAAGTATTGTGCTCACAGGTTAATGAAACCAAAGCTGACCTCAGTTCTCCAATTCAAAGGGCTGCTGTTGGACCAAGCAAAGTTGTTCCTACCAATTTGGCTGAAGCTAGCAGGTTTGAATGAGTGCTTGAATTGCTCTGATTTTCCAACCTAATGTTTTAGAACAGTGCTCTTCAACCTTTTTGTCATCGTTGAACCCCTGATATACTTCCGTGTTTGTCATGGAACTACCATTAACAAAAATTTAAAAATCACGAATTATAAGAAAATCAAATATTTCGTTATTAGACACTTCAATGAATAAACAGTTATTACAGAAGTTAAACAGCAAGAAATGTAATGACTCGGTTGTTCTTGCATTTCTTCAATGTAGCTGCTACATTCAGAATTTGGTCATCCGGCAAAAAGAACCCATATCTCAAATAAGTGTCATCCCATTTTCTAACCTTAGCAATTGGCATTTGGTCCGCTTCGGAGGAGATGCCCCTTCACATTTGAACTACATTGCTTATTGCCGTCCACACTTTCGCTATTGTTATTATTTCGCTTCACACTTTCGCTGTTGTTATTATTTCTTTCACACTTTCGCTGTTGTTATTATTTCGCCCGAAGAGAAACAATGAACGGCAAGTGACGTAACAACTATCAATATTTCTTTTTCGGCTATTAACTGCACTCAAACTCCTGTACAACTAACTGGCATATCTGGAGCCTGAATGCGGCACGGTGATCTAAAAAATTTCATGACGCATCAACATACTGAAGCAAGAAATCATTTCACCTAAAAAATGAGGAACCCTCACGGAACCCCGCTCAGTGGCGATTCTAGAATTAAAAAAGGGGGGCACTGCGGGGCCAAGAAAAAAGTACGGGGGCCAACATAAATGTTTATCTTGCATGGTAATTTTTTGTTGTTTTGAAGGTTAAGTTGTTGTGATTAACCCTGTCAAACCCAACAGGCTTGTGAATACAGTATCGTTAAATATGAATTAGCGTTATTATTCACCAGAGACGCCTAAACGCAACTGTAGGTGCAATCACGTACGTGTTCTGCTATGTCGAATATTCTGAGCTAACCATGCAGCTTCCACAACACTACACATGTAAAACGAAACACCATTTTCCGTACACAATTGTTCCGACCCCACATGAACGAAAACAGCTCCGCGAAAGTGAATACAATCACATGAAAGCGAATTGGTTCCAACCACGAATTCCATCTTTACACAGAGACAAGTAGGCTGTTGACAGCCTACTAGTTTCGTAAAAATATTCTTACTAAAAAGCAAATAAAAAACATCTTCCAACGGATTGGTTACTACTGACTAATCCGTTTTTGTGGTAGCTTGTGGACATTTTGTGATTGTATTGTAAAACCATAACAATGTTATGCAACTACTGCACTATTGCGAGTGTAATGCCGCCCATTTTGAGCATGGATCGGGTGAGGATTATTCAATGCAATTAACAGCAGCGAGGTTTCGGCACCAGTTTGCACCTATAGCAGCGCCGCAATGAGTTGTGCATCAGCTTTTAAGGCGTGTACTTGATAGCAAGATGTGGCCACAGCAGGCGTAAAACTTATTTTGCAGAATATTCCCAACAAAGTCGTTCATTTTGATATTCACACTGAATTTTCCTCTGACTGATCCTCACAAGCTGACTTTTCAAACCTGTGTTGATTTATGACTGTCTTGTCATAAACGAAACCGCACTATCTCTAAACCTAAAGAGATTCACACAAATAGACAATGAGCAATATAATTCTCACACAGATCCCTGCACACTCTACGTTGGCATTTTATATCATTACCACCTCAACGTAACGTAATCCTTCGATTATCATGTCATTGTCGACTGTCAAATTCATCAACGAACTTATCTAAATCTATTTTTCAGCTCGTACCTTCCAATCGAAAGTAGACCAATGTTACCCAATCTTTCACTGGTCATGGAATTTCTGTGAAATGTTTTCACTAATATCATTTTTGAAAAACTTCTCTCGCAAGAAACGCTGGTGACGGGAAGAGTTACCGCTACCAGTAACAATCAAACGTAGCTTTTTAAGTACCTAGAAATGAAAGAAATTGTTCGAGCGATATAGGCAGCTTCGACGCCTTCCGAAGCAAATTCTTTGCCAAAGTTAATTCATGTTTTAAATCATTTTCACTAAATGCATATGATTTGCGAATTCTTCCAAGTGTTTTTCTGATAGAAATCCTTGAACTCCGGAACAAAGAGCTTAAATACGCGAAAGAATTGTTTCTGAATCATCACAGAAAATCCGTACAAATTATATGAGGTTGCAGGACATGTGTGGGTGGAGTTGAAACTGTAGTCACGAATCAGTTACGTAAAATGTTTCGAAGTCATATACACAAGGAAGCAGAACACACGACTGCAGTCAGAATTAATTCGGATAAATTAGCTGACACCAATTCTCAATGCTTTCACAAACCTTTTGCTACTGGGACAAGAAACAATCTGCTAACAGTAATATAATCCAGCTCCATCTCACACAGAAATGCACGAAAGATCAATCTTTCCATTTCTGCGACTGTTTCTTAGTTTCGAAATGAATATTTCAACACCATGATCACAATCTGACTAAATTTCACGCAGGATCCGAGCAACCACTGGTGTGTGTCGTCATAAACAACTCTAGTTACCCGACCGTCAAAAACGACAACAGCTTATCATGCATTTGGGAAACATTGAATGCAGGCTAGAGGGTTTTTAAATTATTGTTTAAAATGTAGCTGGCAGAAACTTTGTCTACTGTATATGTCAACCAAACAAACTTAAACTGGAAATTAAGAAAAAATTTGGGGTCAAACAGGGGTCAGCCAAAAATATGGTGGCATGGCCCACCCAGACCCCCTTAGAATCGCCACTGACCCCACTACATGGTTTGTGGAACACAAGGGTTCCGCAGAACCCCTGTAGAAGAACACTGTTTTAGATTTATTTTGGTAGTTCGCTTTTGAAAGAAGTTCAGATGGTTTCATGTTTTCCAAGAAAAATATAACGCGAAACCCTGAGGCTCTGGAAAAACTATAAAATAAAATTTTCATAACTGTGGTAAGATTAGATCCAAGTGAAAAGTATTTTTGAGTGGAAAAATGTCTGTCCTGCGCGCTCCTTTCTATGAAATACTGAAACCGTTCCTTAGCAAGTATGGTTTTCTGTTTTCAGAGCAATGGCTGGTGGGAAGAGTGTTGGGGAAAATTATGCTTTTGCAGGAATGCATCACATCTTTGATGACCACGTCGGTTACGCTGGTAATAACGCGTTGTTTGTTTTTGCACTTACCTACAGTAGATTTCATTTAGGATAGTTGTCTTCTTTTACCATAGACTTCAGTGCATTCGATCACCTCACCGTAGCTGAACGAGCATGTTGTACATATACGCTGGCAGAAAGTTGCCTCCTACCTGCACTTTTTCATAGGAACTATGCTGAGTGTTTTGTCCTGGTGGTTTTCGTAAAATTTATCATACTTAACGCGTTATCGTCATCGTATTTAATAACTGCGAGTGACTTGAAACATTTAATTGTAGCGTTCTTACCGTTTTCTTACATATACTATATATGTATATATATATAATAAAATTGTTGCAAAATCGTTACAGTGACATCGGTGAAGTTTGCCAACGACGAAAAAAGTCTTCTTGCGTATTCGTCAATGAACGGACTGATATGCATATGCCGGATCCATCCCGATCCGGTTATATCCGTAACGCTGCATGGACATCTCGACGGAGTAACTGGTAGATCTAAAATTGTGTTCGACGAAAGTATTTACAAACAGAAGTTCGATGAAGCATTATGTTGTTTGTTGCCTGAGCTAATGCTATTTGGTCAAACCTTTAAAGTCATTGGATCCTTCCTGAATGAACACCAAGTTCCCGTTAAAAAGTCCGTCTTATTACTCTTGCCAGCTTTCTTTCGAAACGTAGTTTTTATCAAGTTAATTTCGTTTTCACAATCTTCATGTATGGTAGATATGTACGGCTGAGTTTTAGGGAAAGCCATTAATGTTAAAAAGAGATATGGAGTAATTGTGGAAACTTAATTAAAATCCCTTGCGTTGCAGGTGATATTATAATGACGAAATTAAGCGCTTCTGTTCAGAGAGCTATTCCGTTGCATTATTGGTTCAAATATAATAATTGAACAGCATAAGCCGTAAACCGCAGATTTTTCTTATTGCACAGTTGGTTCAGTTATTCCCAAAGAATGCTTCAAAAGTTCGTGTTAATAGTTCTCAGCCATTTTATCATTCATTTTTATTTTGGCGAATTCATGTTTGTTTTTGCTTTATTTTTGATTTGTTTAAAGTAGTCAGCAAAGTGCACGCTCCTGTTTTTTGCAAACCAGCTTAGCTCGGATTGACACATTATCCATCACAGTTTGAAACTTTTTTTTTCGCTGAGAAGACGTTTCGGTCGTTTGTTCCATAACTGTATTAAAACTCGCCGTAACAGTATTCAATAGTCTACATTTTTGGACATCATAACCGAGTTAACTTAATTTTTTTCGGTCCTTAAAAAATCGGTCTAAGACCGAAAAAAATTAGCTTTGAAATAAAGTTCGCCGTATGGTTGTTTGCAGATTTTTACATCAGCTGCAAAAAGAATGTTGAAAACCTCGTAATATTTTCAGTGGACTTTTCTAAAGCCATTGCGAAAAACACGAGGGGTGTATTAAGCTAAATCGAATGCAGTGAATACCACCTTGTTGTGGGATATAGCGTTACATCCATATACCGCGCTTTAAGAATCATGTGGTAACTATTTTGTGTGTACCACTTTCGTACGCCATCTCGTGGTACATCGTTTCTGTGCAAGTGTTTAGCTTCGTGAACTGTAGGAAATACGATGGGCATCATGACCTGAACTGACCCAGAAATTGCGAATGGCCGTTTCATTTGTTACTCCCATGACATACCTTGCATGGCACTGTTCATACTTGTGAGCAACCTGCCTATATGCAGTTGTTTGGTGGAATGTACTCAATTCAATAAATATTCGATAAAAGGCATGTAGCTTTGAATTAAATAAGGGCAAGAGTTCGAGTTGCAACTAGCGTTGCTCAAAATGGCACAAAAATAAAAGATACTCTGTATTAAAACCAAACCCTGCATGACGAAGTAAGTGTTATGACTATGTATTGTAATAGATATGAAGTTTTTGTATTTGACGTCACGTTGAGTCAGATGAAATATTTCTAATAGTTTCAGCTCTTGTCAAGGAATTCCTGGGTAATACAGTCGTTTATTCGCAGATTTCGCGTGGTCTCTTTCGAACGACCTGATTGTAAGCGTATCCCTCGATTCGACCTTAAAACTGTGGGAAACCGCCAGTGGGAGGAGCCTGAGAAACATTCCCAGGTTGGTGTTTTTGGTAACTGCTTGCTTTGATTCATGCTGACCTCTAGCGCATTATTAAATTCAGAAAATGTTTGTCTGCAATGGTGTCTGGTGATATATGTTACAACACATAACTTACGGAGACGTTAACATATTAGCAATTTTTTCACCTTTTTAACCCCCTCCCATCTATAAGTAACTGTAAGCAAAAAGCTACCCCCCGCTATAATTACGTACGCATTCGTTGACCCCAAAAAAATACAGAGCAAGCGGTGTTGGTACAGCATCGATTTTGGCAAACAGTAGTGTCCGTGCGATCCGAATATTCGAAGATGTTTCCTGCTGGAGGGCACTGTTGAATTTCGATGTCTATCTCGCCACTGTCTAATTCAGGTGCCTCCCGTACCAAGCGTTCTTCCACCATGTGGTGGTCATTATTTGCCAAGTTTTATTAGGAAAAGTTGATTATGTAATCATCTCAGCAACCCCGCACCCCATGAGCAACCGTAAACGTTTGAAAAGCTCCCTGCACCCCTCTCGTAATTACGCAATATGTGAACGCAGTTGAAAGTAAGTTTTTGATTCCATCGGTTTAATCTCTAATCATGGAAATGAACGAGCTACGAGCGCGCACACGCGCCGCCAAACAACTTAAGTAAACTGCGCACTCGCGCCAAGTGCACCAAACACACCAAGCATGTTCAGCTGAAGACAGCATCGTCGGGATAAAAGTTAGGAAACGATTTGGCCTCCACCGAACTGGCCGCAACAAAAAAGTAGAGCAACAATCAACGTGTCTAACGCGACACAACCAATTCAAACTGCTCCCTCCTGACAACAATAACTACACTACGGTTTATAATCGTTCTATGCACCAATCATGCACATGTTAGCCGCTACCACGCGCGGCAAGGAAACGATCGCTTGTCATGGTGGAACAAGATGTGAGGTCAAACTAATTGGGAAAGAGAAAACATTTTGCGGTGACAGTGTTGTTTGTATAGTCTACTGTCTACATCGCTGCATAGATGGGTGCAAGTCGTGAATTTCGATGTCGGGTCTAAGTCACTGGCGATGTTGAGCCACTTGTCGAGTCATTTTGAGCTGGGGAAAGTAATATGGAGCTTTGGAGCTGAAACGTGAAGGGAATGTAGCGGTTTTGACAAAAAAATTATTAAAATGCGGAATTATTTCTTAAAATTTTTGGAAAACTGTTTTTTACAAAAAGAAGCGAAGAACCAGAAAAGGTTTTAGGTTTCAAAAATGGCTTGGCCAGTCATTCCGTTACTGACTCGAGTCGAGTCATATCGCAAAAAAGTTACTCGGTTTCAGTCATTCTCCTAAAAATTAACTCGAGTCATTGCAAATCATCCTAAAAAACTCGAACCCGACTCAAGTTGTTGTTTCGTTGCATCTCCGCTTTGTTGTTTGACAAACTAAATTGAATTCTTAACATTTTTTGCTGTGACTCGCTTGTAACGTTACGAGATCCTGACCTGCCAGCGTTTCCTGTTCTTCACCTTCGCTCATGGAGGAGTGAAAACTCACAAGGGCATCTGCGGATCGCCACTCCCTGGTTCTGCTGAAGATAATTCGATCTCAGAAGCACATTCAGTACAGTAACCCTCTCAGCACCGGCTACAAGCATATGCTGCTAGTTAATACGCTGTAATTACGATACAGGCCGCTAAAGAATGGTGGAATTGTTGTAATTTTGATATTGCTTTTATTTGATCAGAGTCAGGAGCCCTCGAAAGATTGATTAACTTCACTTAATCACATAAGCCAGAGCTCAGGTGGTATTTGGGCACACGGCGACAGCATGTCGTCGGTTATAAAAACAGATGATATGCATAAAAACTAGTTTCTAAACTTTTGAGGTCCCACTGAATAGTTCTTTGTTGTTGAGAAGCACGTAACTGTCAAACTAAAATAAAAGATTTCTGTTTCTACAATGTAGTAGTAATAATCCAACTTTTATCCTATCCTGTCCCCGTCAGTGAGGGTGGCCGGATGTATGCCACTTTCGTGAGGATTTTTTGGGGCAGAAATTTTCACAGCCAATTGCCCTTCCTAACACCAACCTGTATCACAGATCAGGAAAGTGGCCCATTAGTTGCCTTTTACGACAACGTGGCTGCTCTACTATTCTCAATCCGGCAGAGCACAGTTGTATGCAATAAAATATCTAGTGGTTAAACTTTATTGATTGGAAGAATGTTCCTTTGGAAAAAGTCAAAATTTTGAAATCGCAATTTGAATGTAACTTCAAAATGAACTAGTTTATTCATTATCTTTGCGATTTATGGGAAAATGGTGTAAAAACAGTTTTTCAGTAATAACTCATTTTAGAATGAAGTAGGGCAAAATTTTCCTCTTATCACTAAGAGCAACTTGTGTCTTCCGCATCTTTTGAGCCCAAAATCAGTTTTCTATCTCACCTAGAAGTTGAGTTATGACGAATTCATGAAATCTGACCCCACATGACCCCGAGGGTGAGGTAGCAAGCAGGTTTTTGGGGTCAACCACGTAATATCAATTTTAAAGTTAGTTTCGGCCATGTTTCCAACTTCTTAGACTACCCCAAAGTTTGTATTGCACAATTTTGAAAATTCACTCCACCCCAACGTGACATCTCCCTTTACATGATAGAAGACGTCATGGCATCGCGCCGACACGGTAACACAGCGAAAACACGCTGTGGAAACTTCAAAAGCGAGTCATAAGGAATCCTTTAAAAAGCTCATGTTGAAATTGACACGAGTGGTTTCTTTGATGTATTGCATCCCGTTCAAAGGTCAAACTTAGTCGCAGCCAGCATTCGC